>ENA-OQHL01000443-OQHL01000443.1-human-gut-metagenome-genome-assembly--contig:-NODE-443-length-29487-cov-21.671935_pt1 | contig 29487 bp, 26 predicted proteins | sample MGYA00242565_ERZ504723 | MGnify/ENA primary metagenome ERZ504723 (study PRJEB26092, sample SAMD00036211) | human gut metagenome | host: Homo sapiens | study: EMG produced TPA metagenomics assembly of... | reverse complement strand
CGAAGAATAATACCGTAATCTTCAGAAGCGGAAAGAGCCTCAAGCATCTTCTCAAGACCTTCTCTTGTGTATTTCTTAATCGTCTCACGTCCCCAGCTTGTAAATACCTCATCTGCGTGATGATGGTGATGATCATGATGATCATGTCCGCAACCGCATTCATGGTCGTGATCGTGGTGATGATGCTCATGTTCCTCATGATCATGTCCACAGCCGCATTCATGGTCGTGGTCATGGTGATGATGTTCATGTTCTTCGTGATCATGTCCACAGCCACATTCATGGTCGTGGTGATGATGTTCATGTTCTTCGTGATCATGTCCACAGCCACATTCATGGTCGTGATCGTGATGATGATGCTCTCCATGTTCATGTACATGTCCGCACTCCGGGCATACCTCTCCCTCAGACATCAGTTCTTCCTCAAGAGATACCGGTTTCTCCATAACCTCAAGGATTTTCTTTCCGTCCAGTTTCTCAATCGGAGTGGTGATGATAGCAGCTTTCGCATTAATTCCACGAAGAAGTTCCATCGCCTGCTGTGCTTTCTTCTCATCAATGATATCTGTACGGCTCATGATGATCGCACCTGCATATTCAACCTGATTATCAAAGAATTCACCAAAGTTTCTCATATACATTTTGCACTTCTTTGCATCAACTACAGTTGTATAGCTGTTCAGAACGATATCCACATCTCCCTGAACACCCTGTACTGCCTTAATAACATCTGAGAGTTTACCAACACCTGATGGCTCGATCAGGATTCTGTCCGGATGATATTTGTCCACAACCTCTTTCAGAGAAGTGCCGAAATCTCCCACTAATGAACAGCAGATACATCCGGAATTCATTTCCCGGATCTGGATTCCCGCTTCCTTCAGGAAACCACCGTCAATACCAATCTCACCAAATTCGTTCTCGATCAGTACAACCTGCTCATCTGCATAAGCCTCTTTCAGAAGTTTCTTAATCAATGTAGTTTTACCGGCTCCAAGGAAACCGGAAATAATATCAATCTTAGTTGCCATTGTCTTATTTCTCCTCTTCGTTAAAATTTATATTTCTGAATAACTGCCATATAGCCGTCATTTTTTATATTCTGCCATTTTTATGAACAAACAGAATAACTTTTGGAACTGCCATCATTATCTGTCTGTTTATATATTTACCTATAACGTACTCATTATACATAAGATATCCAATGTATTCAAGTCTGCCATCAACGCACTTTGACCAGGAAACGCCTGTGCCCCCTGGTTTACAAATATCCTGCAGCTGTTCAATACCTTCAGAACAACCTGCCTGTTCACATCAAAGAAAGGGGCATGATCCACCATCATGCCCCCGCCTGTATACACTAATGATCAACCGTTGATCATAAAGCTCATTAATTTATCAATATCGTCTTTCTCATAAGCAACGATCTCAAGTTCCGGAATCTCTCCGCCTGAGAAAATGTTTGCCAGAGATACATACTGGGATAATTTAGATTTAAGGTTCAGTCTGTCACCTTCGCCTGTTACTAATTCTACTCTGCCTTCGCAGCTGTCAACTACAGCAAAAAATTTATCGATGTCTTTAATGTTAGATACTTTCATGTTCATTCTCCTTTCAACATGGAAACCACTATTCTCTCTATTCCTTGTGTTCGCGATAATTATAACGCAGATAAATTTCAAAAGCAATTATTTATATTTCACGAATTTTTCATATATTATCGGGCTTACCCTGCAATATTGTCAAATAAATAACATGCCCCTGACAATAATTCTCTCAGATATTCACATATACCCTGAAATCATCCCTCAAAATTAATATGTAAAAATCGCAACCCCATAAGCCGGCAACGGATATGCGAAGGAAAACTCTCTGTTATCACATTCCTGTTTCACTGCCTTAAATGTCTTTGGCTGCTCCAGAAGTCCATTCTCGTCCATAATCAGCTTGTACTGTTTTTTCTTCGGAACACCAACCCTGTAATCCGGACGGTCAACAGGTGTAAAGTTAACTATGTAAAGAATATTGTTTCTCTTTGTAGGAGACTTTCTCACAAAGCTGAAAATACTTCTGTCCCCGTCATCCGCATTGATCCACTCAAATCCTTCCGGATTATTATCACCGGCATAAAGTGCCGGATATTTCTTATAAATAGTCAGGAGATCATGCACATAATTCTGAAGTTCCTTGTGTGGCTCTTCATTCAGAAGGAACCAGTCAAGTTCTCTCTCCTCACTCCATTCACGAAGCTGTCCGAATTCCTGTCCCATGAACAGAAGCTTCTTACCCGGATGGCAGTTCATAAATGAATAGGCAGCCTTTAAATTCCTGAATTTGTCCGGTAACTCTCCCGGCATCTTCTCAATCATGGAGCATTTCAAATGAACCACCTCATCATGAGAAAGAACTAATACATATCTCTCACTGTATGCATATGACATGGAGAAAGTCATCTTATTATGATTAAATTTACGGAAATACGGATCCAGCTTCATATATTCCAGGAAGTCATTCATCCATCCCATATTCCACTTCAGACTAAAACCAAGTCCGTCCTTCTCTGCATCCCCTGTAACCATCGGCCATGCAGTAGATTCCTCAGCGATCATCACAGTTCCATGATTCCTTCCAAGAACTACTGTATTCAGATGCTTAAAGAATTCAATAGCCTCCAGATTCTGATTTCCGCCATATTTATTTGCGATCCATTCTCCATCCTTCTTACCATAATCAAGATAAAGCATGGAAGCAACAGCATCCACACGAAGTCCGTCTACGTGGCACTCCTCCACCCAGTAAAGGGCATTTGCGATCAGGAAGTTCTTAACCTCCGGGCGTCCGTAATTATAAATCTTGGTACCCCAGTCCGGATGTTCTCCCTGTCTCGGATCTGCGTGCTCATACACTGCAGTTCCGTCAAAGTTCGCAAGACCATGGGCATCTTTCGGAAAATGTGCAGGTACCCAGTCAAGGATAACTCCAATCTTATTCTGATGTAAATAATCCACCATATACTTGAAATCCTGCGGCGTTCCATATCTGGAAGTCGGTGCATAATATCCGGTCACCTGATATCCCCAGGAACCGTCAAAAGGATGCTCTGCGATTCCCATAAGCTCTACATGGGTATATCCCATTTCCTTCACATAAGCTGCCAGGGCATGTGCGAATTCTCTATAGTTATAAAATCCTTTTTCATTTTCCTCTGACTGCGGATGCTTCTTCCATGAACCCGGATGAACCTCATAGATTGCCATAGGCTCTACCTGCTCATCAAACTTCTCTCTGTTCTTGATCCATGTGGCATCCTTCCATTTATAGTCTGTGATATCTGTGATCCTGGAGGCTGTACCCGGACGGAGTTCAGCTTCATTTGCATAGGGATCTGCCTTATAAAGCTTCTCTCCATGCGCACCCACGATAAAGAATTTATACAGCTGTCCGATCTTTGCCCCCGGAATAAATACCTCATAAACACCGATCGGACCAACCTTCTCCATCGGGTTTGCTTCTTCCTCCCAGTCATTAAATTCACCGATTACAGAAACAGACTGTGCATTCGGCGCCCAGACCGCAAAATATACACCCTTTTTTCGTCTGTATGTAGTCGGATGGGCACCCAGTTTCTTATATACTTCATAATTAGTTCCCTGTCCAAATAAATATTGATCCAAATCCGTAAATTTCATACTCACACCCATCTGGAGTCCTCCCTTAACTTCGGTTTCTATCTTTTTTACAGATACTGATTCCATAAAATAATGCCGTAACAGAATCTCTTACATTGCTGTTCACTCTCTTCTCAGTAACGTAGCCAAAATTCATTCCAGATTGCCTGCGGCAATGGAATTTTGGCGTATGAACAGTAACTATCTTACAGCAAGTTCAATCAGGAATACGAACTGACTTTTAGTCATTCTATAAGCCTTATTATACCAACGGACATTCCATACGTCAATTAAAAATATGTGTATATTTAACAATTTTTTCATATATTTTATGTGTTTTTTGTAAAAAACATAAAGAGCAAAGAAGTACCATTGCTCTCTTCTTTGCTCTTTCGTATATTCGTAATTCTTCTGTATGATCCGCACTGCAGGATTGCATATGTTTTTTATTCCGTTCCATCTCCGTAATCTACAGAATCATCGCTGTAATCTTCCGAATCATCTGAACTTCCATCATCATAACTTCCGTCATCCGAACTTCCATCATCATAACTTCCATCGTCTGAACTTCCATCCGAATAATCCCCGCTTCCATCTGAGGAATCTGTGCTTCCGTCAGAAGAATCTGTGCTTGCATCAGATGTACCATCTGTTCCGTCTGTGGAAGCTGCTGCATCAGAACCGCCCTGATATCCCGGCACACCTCCATTACTGAGTGTGCTCGGCCAGAAATCCACATAACATGCATTCTGTAAGGTCACATTCTTGGCTTCTGCCATCTCACTTACTGTTACAAGCTTATATCCCTGTGCAATAAGATCCGGTATCAATCTCAAAGCAGCCTTTACAGATGGCTCATGAATATCATGCATCAGGATGATAGTTCCATCTGTCAGATCTCCATTCATTACTGCACTGTAATCCGCATCTGCATCCATAAGTTTCCAGTCTTCTGTGTCCAGCGACCACATAAAGAACGGCTTATTTACAGTATTATAAATATCTGAATTTCCGTCTCCGTAAGGCGCACGCGCCACACTCGCAGCCTGGCCACATGCCTGAATCAATGCATCATCTGTATCAGAGAACTGCTTTGCAACTGCGTCAAGATCAATTGTCGTCAACTGTGTATGATCCCATGAATGACTTCCAATCTCACAGCCAAGTTCCAGCATACGTTTTGGCGCATCCGGATATGAACTGACATTCTGACCAAGCATAAAGAATGTTGCATGAGCATTATTCTGTTCCAGACAATCCAGCAGTTCATCTGTATACTCTCCCGGACCATCATCAAAAGTCAGTGCCAGCATCGGACGTACCTTACTCGGATCATAAGATCCGTCTTCATTAAAGTAATAATCCTTCACTCCCTTTTCTACCCATCCTGTCTGTATATATCCGTTTTCGTCAAAAGAATAGGTAACACCATCTATATCCTGAAATCCATTTGAAAAATATGTACCATCTGTATTCTGATACCACTTTCCGTTAGCATCCTCATGCCATCCGGCTGTCATCGCGGCAACCTTATCTGTATCTGATTTACCCTTCAATGGCTGTCTCACTGCAGCATCGGAATTTGCCTGAACTTCCTCTGTATCTGCCTGAGCCTGTACAGTCTGATCACTGCTTCCGCCTCCGGCTACATGATGTGCGATCGGAATAATAATTCCTCTCACCACAAACACCACCGCCAGAATCATGCCAATAACACAAAGTCCGATCTTTGTATAATGCCTGATCATCATCTGGCGTTTTTTTCTGCGCATTCTTTCGCGCAACACCCTCTTATCCATGGTTTCCTTTCCCCGCTTCTTTTTGTTAATTAGTCCCTGACAGCGTACATCACAGTACGGAGTAATCCACTTTTATCAATAATCATAACTCATTTATCAGGTAAATACAATGCCAATTATTCACTCTGATCAACATCTTCCGTACCTAATTCCTCTTCCAGATTCTCATCTACATCTGAATTGTCCTGTCCGGAATCATCAGTATCTTCATCTGATACATTCTGATCACTGTCCTGTTCTGCATTTTCTGCCGCAGCATCTGCATCATCTGCCAGCACATCACCGTTTGCGACTTTCTCACTCACACTCGCATTTTTTATAATGAACTCCTCCACTCTGAGAAGTCCGACTGATTCATCTACATAATCCTGTCCGTAAGTTCCAACCAGCTCTGCAATACTGGAAACACCCATCTGTTCTACCAGTTTATCCTGCAGCTGAAGGCTCTCTTTGTCGTCAAGTGACAGTCCCTCTGCATCCATAATCCCCTGCACGATCAGGTTCTGCTTAACCTTACCCTCTGCATACTGCTGACATTGTTCATCAAAATCATCCTGCGAAATACCCTGACTGTCTGTAAACTCTTCCAGAGTCATGTCGGCCTGTTTTGCATAAACTTCCATACTCTTCTTAAATTCAGAAACAGCCTTATCCACATCTTCCTGTGGGTATTCTTTTACTTCAGAGTTCTCAAGCACTGTACTCCATGCAGTATTCTTAAGAACCTCCTGCGCAGATTCCTTTGCGTTTTTCTCAAGTTCACTGCGAATACTCTCACGATAATCATCTACTGTTGTATAATCAGTGTTCTTTGCAACCCATTCATCTGTAAGTTCTCCTTCACGCCGCACGTTCTGCACCGTAACCTTATATATAACTTCCTTACCTGCCAGAGTTTCGTCTGCATAGTCTGACGGGAAATCAATTTTAATCTCCTTTGTGTCACCCTTTTTCATCCCGATCACACCATTTTCAAACTCCTCAAACATCTGTCCGTCGCCGATCACAAAGTCATAGTTATTGGCAGTACCACCGTCAAAAGTCTGTCCGTCTTTAGTGCCTGTATAATTTACAGTCACCAGATCCCCTTCTTTTGCCGCATCAGATACAGGTTCTGCCTTATCTTTCAGATCCTCATCGATCTGAGCCTGTACATCATCGTCAGTGATCGCATCTACCGTATTGTCCAGAGTCAGTCCTTTATATTCTCCGATCGTAATATATTTCTCTACATTCTCAACAGAAACAAGACGCGTAGTTCCTGTCTCTGCTTTCTTCCCGTCAGCAGCTCCTTCTGTCTTTGTACCGTCTGTGATAACAGCACCGCCATCACCACACGCAGATGCTGTCAGTGCAAAACAAACTGCAAGCATGGCAAGATATATTTTTTTCTTCATAATAATCAATACTCCCTTCTACATTCCAGGTACCGGAGTTGGTCTTGAAGAATCCCATACTTCCGATACATCAAAAAGATCACTGAGCATTTCCGGATTATAATACATTCTGTATCCATCCAGATTTCTTCTTCCCTGTCGAAAATAATCATCTGTAATCTGTACAAAATACTGACTGGAATCTACATTACAGAAATAGCGGTATCCCTGACTCTTATAAAACTCATATTTCTCATTGTCTGCCGAATATCCTTCCCAGCTTCCGATATCCGCACCAAATGCAAAAATGATCATATCTGTTTCTCCAAGTATGGGAGCCACATATTTCTTCCATTTTTTATCATCTCTTTTCAGATCATCCAGAGAAGTGGCAGCCACATCCTTATGTCCCCATGTATGGCTTGCAAATTCCCAGCCTTCTGCCTTCATAGCCTTAGCTACCTTTTTTGCATTTTTCACTTCCTGCTTATAGTTAAAATCCGGATGATCTTCCAGGAATTTTTTCTGATCATCCTGCAGTTTTTTTCCGGTCTTATATGCAATATCCGTACGATATCCCAGAACACCGTCATAACCTGTCATTGCAAGGATTCCCTTTCTTCCATGATAGGAAAAATCCGGATGTTCTTTTACAAAAGTATCGATCAGCGGAACCATATCATAATCCCCTGTGGAAACACTTCCGTCATCCTCAATATATTCGTTCTTAACCTCACCATTGGAATCCACTACAAGTTTCGATGCGAAACCATCTCCGTCCATATAGTGATAATAACTTACATCATCCTGAGAAAGCACAAATGGAATTTTTCCCGGTGGCAGCATAATACTGCCTCTGGACATAGTTCCATCCTCATTGATAACCGCCATGTCGTGCGGACTGACCATGACATATCCCTTATCATACATACTCTGTATGATTTTGTTAAACTCATCAATTGTTGTCATATACTGGTTATATCCATTACTGTCTGAATCCCCGTCAAATGCTCTGGCAGTGTCTTTGATCAGTGTATGGAAGAACACGTGCGTGATCTGCTCCAGCGGATATTCTGTACAGGTGGCTTTCGTATTTTCGTAATCCGAAACTGCACTCTGCATATCCGTATTACTTTCGTAATCCGGCTGACTCTTAAGCAGTTCTATGGCACCATCATAATCATACTGTACAGCCATAAGCGCTGCCTGCTCCATAGGATTTTCCTGTTTCTCATCTGCCTCTTCTGTATCTTCGTTGTCAGTCTGCTCTCCCTCATTCAGACCATCATCCTGCTGTGTATCTTCTGTACTTTTCTCTGTATCAGCATCCTGTTCATCAATTGTCTGCTGTTCTGTTTTTTTCTCAGTTTCCGCATTTTCAGCTCTGGAACTCAGAAATGGAATATCCTGTTCAAACGGAATGAGCCCACATCCGCTTACTCCTAACGAAATACTCAAAATAGCTGCTGTTACACATGCTATCCTTTTTCTCATATATTGTCCCCTTTCAGTTATGCACAGAGATCATACTCACCCCATAGTTGGAACCGGCACCGGCCTGGAAGAATCAAACACAGACTGTGCATCAAACAGATCTGAGAGAAGTTCCGGATTATAGTACATTCTGTATCCGTCCAGATTTCTTCTTCCCTGCCGGAAATAATTACTGCGGATCTGCACAAAATACTGGCTCGAATCCACATTACAGTAATAATTATAGCCCTGGCTCTTAAGATATTCGAACTTCTCCCCCGAATAATCTTCAACACTGGTAAGATCTGCTCCAAATGCAAAAATAATAATATCTGTTCCGCCTATCAGAGGATCAACATTCTCTTTAAACTTCTGTGTATCTGCCTGTAATCTCTCCAGACTGATCTGACTTACATTCTGATGTCCCCAAGTGTGGCTTGCAAACAACCAGCCTTCATCTTTCATAGCCTGCGCTACTCTGGCTGCATTTTCTCTCTCTGTATTCAGATTAAAATCCGGATGCTCATCCAGCCATTTTACTTTATCTGCATCCAGATCATCCGGACGGGTTTCATAACTGCTGTCTGTGCGATAACCAAGAATTCCATTGTAACCGGTAAGGGCAACAATTCCTTTAGCACCTCTGTAAGAAAAATCAGGATGTTCCTCTACAAAACGATCGATCAGAGGAACCATATCATAATCGCCTACAGAAATACTGCCATCATCTTCCACATATTCATTGCGGATTTTTCCTTCCTCATCTACGATAAGTTTGGTTGCAAATCCGTCCCCGTCCATATAATGATAATAACACACATCATCCTGCGAAAGCACAAACGGTACTTTACCCGGAGGAAGGAGAATCTCCCCTGCATTCATATTCCCATTTTCATCCGCTGTCGCCATGTCATAAATGCTGACCATGACATATCCCTTATCATACATGCTCTGAGTAATCTGGTTAAATTCATCAATCGTTGTCATAACCTGATCGTAATCTCCTGACTTGTAATCCCCGTCAAAAGCCTTACCGGTATCTTTGATCAGAGTATGATAAAAGACGTGTGTCACCTGGTCTAACGGCCAGGAAACGCAGGATTCCTTCTTTTTCTGATAAACCTTAACCGCATGCTGAAACTTCTCACTTGTCTGATAAGTCTCACTGTTTTGCAGCATACTTATGGCTTTATCATAATCATACTGTTTTGCAGCATACTTTGCCTGCCTGTAAAGAGTTTTGTCCTCTTCACTCAGTCCATCCGTATCCTGAACTTCAGGTGTCACCGCATTCTCAGCTTCTGCCTCTGCATTTGTCTGCTGAGCTGTTTTTTCTTCTTCTGTTTTCCTGTCTGCAGATTTCACCATCTGCGCAATCTTAACCTGCTGCTCACTGACAAAATTCTGCAGTTCTTCCCCGTAAAATCCTATTCCAATCCCAATTGCAGCGGCTGCCGCCACCACTATGCAGCCTGCGATACGCAGTCTTTTTTTTCTGCGGCGAAGTTTATTGCGGCGTTCCAGTCTGGCTGCCCTACGGGCTTCATAAGCTTTATTATCATCAAAAAAGAAATCTTCGTCCTCGCTTGCTGCCGGAGGTTCTTCGTTTATCTCTTCTGTATTTGGTTTTTCTTCATTTAGTTTTTCTACATTTGGTTTTTCTGCATTTAGCTCTTCTGCATTTAGTTCTTCTGTATTTGGTTTTTCTGTATCTGGTTTTTCTTCATTTAGTTTTTCTGCATTTATCTCTTCTGCATTTATCTTTTCTGTATTCACTTTTTCCTTATCTGAAAGTCGCTCCTCTTTCTTCTCAGAGTCGGGCTTTAATTCGCTCATGCTTTTCTCCTTTTTATCATATCCGTTTTTTTACGCACGAATTGTTCTGTCGCAAAACAACTCCTCAATTCCCGTTACATATATTATAACCACACATCATGATTCCATCCTGTAAAAATGGCTTTAACTGTTCCGCATATTTCCCATTACTGTTCGCTCCGGCAAATATTGTCGCATTACAGTTTTGCTACAATTATAACCTTTCATAATGTAAATTTCTACCGCTTTCCATCCATTAATTCTTTTTTTGCAATTGCGTTTTACCTTATTTAATGATAAAATAATTTTTATGCAATGGACTGTCCGTACCAACAGTCCCTGTGAAAACACATACATTAGGGAGGATGCAAATGAGTACAGTAACAATAGTCCTTCTGGTCATTCTTGTTATCCTGATCGCTGCACTGATCGGTTTATATTTCTTCGGAAAAAAAGCCCAGAAGAAACAGGAAGAACAGCAGGCTCAGATTGAAGCAACTAAACAAACCGTTTCCATGCTGGTTATCGATAAAAAGAGGATGCCACTGAAAGAATCCGGACTTCCTCAGATGGTAATTGAACAGACACCTAAACTTATGCGCCGTTCCAAGCTTCCAATCGTTAAAGCTAAAATCGGACCAAAGATTGCGATTATGATCGCAGATGAGAAGGTTTTCGACCTGATCCCGCTTAAGAAAGAAATCAAAGCCGAAGTAAGCGGTCTTTATATTGTAGGCGTAAAAGGAATCCGCGGTTCCCTTCAGACACCGGCTCCCAAAAAGAAAGGTTTCTTTGCAAAATTCAAGAAAGACAAAACTGCCAGATAAATGCAGTCAGACATATAAACTAAAGGTCAGTGAATCGTGTCATCCATACACACAGATCACTGACCTTTTTCTGTTTGGATCAGACAGATATCTGCAGCGAAGCAGAGAACTTACCAGATCTGATCAAATTGTAAAATTCTTACAGTCCTTTGGCTGTGCCTTAATCGCAAGATAACAGTCTGCCACATGCTCCTGGTTCATATCAAGCGCATAATCCACTTTCATGTCAAGACCGCCATCACTCTCCTGCAGATTCAGATTCGTCGCCGCAATCCCCATTTCAATAGTTCCATAGGGAGTGGTATAGTAAGTCATATTCTTCTTACCCTGTTCAAAAACCATATGAACATTGACCACACCTTTCTTGCGGACCTCCATTCCCTTCCGGGAAATTTTTATGTAATTGACGGTAGGTTCTGCAAAATCCTCCATGACTTCCTCATAGCGCAGATAATGACTTCCGTTCCGGAAATAATACTGTCCCGGTACAACAATCTCCAGAGGTTCCTGTTCACCGTCTGCATCCATTGTCTGAAGTCCCCTTACATGAATCAGCACTTCTTTATCCATTCTTCTCATACTCCTGTTTTTATACTGTTCAAAACCTGTTTTTATGTATCTATATTATAACCATTCAGCAATCTGCTGTTTTTAATACTTCTCAATATCTATTTTTTTCGTCATCTCCACATCATATGGAAGAATCGAATTGGCAAATGCCTTAAACTCATCTGCCAGATCACTCACATAGAAGCGATACGGAAATTCATTCTTCTCTGTACCTTCACCGGCAAGTCCTTTTTCCTCCAGAAGCCTTCCCAGCTCCAGTGCAGTTTCATAAGCCGGATTCACCAGACATACTCCGTCTCCCATGATCTTTCTGATGGTGGAACGAAGCAATGGATAATGAGTACATCCCAATATCAGTGTATCCACCTGCTTATCCTGAAGTTCCTTCAGATATCTGGCAGCGACCTCATCAGTCACCGGATCATGAAGCCACCCTTCTTCTACCAGTGGCACAAACAGCGGACATGCTTTGCCGAAAACAGTGATCTCCGGATCCAGATGCTTCAGATACTCTGCATGTATCCCACTTCCTACAGTTCCCACAGTACCAATGATTCCTACCCTCTTATTTCTGGTCTGGGCAGCCGCCACCTTCGCACCCGGCTCTATCACGCCAATGATGGGAATGTCAAACTCATCCCTCACTGCATCCAGGGCAAAAGCGCTGGCTGTATTACATGCAACCACAATCGCCTTTACCTTCTGCTGCTGAAGAAAACGAATGATCTGCCGGGAATACCGGATGATAGTTTCTTTCGATTTACTTCCGTAAGGCACTCTCGCCGTATCACCAAAATATACGATTTTTTCTGAAGGAAGATTACGCATGATCTCACGCGCAACAGTCAGTCCTCCCACACCGGAATCAAATACTCCTATCGGTGCCTCTCTGTCTATTTTCATTGATTTCTATTCTCCATCTCTATTGATTGTCTCACTATTCTATCACCAATCAAGAGCCTGTGCAAGCCAGAAGGATATCTTTATGTCATCTTTCTGTCCTTTATTTTCCTCAGGGAACTGCGAGAAGCAGAATTTCGGGTACAATGTCCCCCACCATGCAGTAACTGCAACCTGTTCTTGTCGTCTTTCAGCGATTTTTGCTATCTTCCCGGACATTCCCGGCATTGCTCTCATCATAAGAACACCAACAGCTGCCACGAACAGAACAAACGACAGTTTTCTTCTTAATTTTTTGTTCTTACTCTTTTTATTCATCATTGTCCCTCTCTCCTGTTATATCTTATCAGTTACCATATCTGCCTTTGTTATTTTCCTATATATTTTCTTATTTTATATGGAATTTCCAGGCAGCACTTTAATATTTGGATTATGCCAATATTTTCCTGATTTATACTTCCACTTCCAGACTTCCATTTCTGATCTTCACAATCGGAAGTCGCAGGATTTTATCTTCTTTATATTTTTCATAGAAAAGCTCTCTGAGTGTCACAGCCGTAATATTTCCTCCTGACATTCTGTTTCGGATCAGTCCTGTAATATATTCTCCTGCTGATGAATTATCCTCCCCATGCCAGTTCAGGATCTCCCCTGCGTCCTCCGCTTCAAACACATAAAGATCTTCCCCCACAAAAATCTCCTGTTTCAGATAATCCAGCACCATTCTCCATCTTCCGTCCTCCACCAGTGTTCTCCCCATGACCAGAACCTGCAGATGCCCCATATCAAGAAGTTTTTCCTGTGACTGATCATACATTTTTTCAATCCGGGTGAAATCAGCACCACTGATCTGCAGAACCCGGGAACCGCCATCTTCTTCCTCTTTTCCCTGCCCCGTACTCTCAGAAAGATCCGGCATCCCATAGGTAAGACAGATTCCTTCTTCTGAGGCATCCACGCCAAGTGCCATAGGATACATTCTCTTCTCCGGTTCCACAGCCGCACCACATCCGCTCATAAAAAAACTGACTGACAAAATCCCGGTCACCACACCGACTGCCCTTTTCCTCTGCTTCCTGCGGTGTCCCTTTCCTCTGATAAACATATAAAACTGACAGATGAGAATTCCCGGGACGAAAATATGCGCCAGACACCATCCAAAATAATTCAGTATTCCTTTTCCCTCTTCTTCCAGAAGCGAAATCAGGAAAACCAGTGCCGGAAGCCAGAACCTCCCCCTACCAGGATGAGATTTCCCGATAATATGATTTCCATAATACAGCAGACTCCCTATTGCAAAAAGCAGGCTGTAAAGCAGAAATCCCATCCACAGAATGTCAAATCTGGCCAGTACATTTCCCGGAAGATCTGCGCCTGCCAGCAGAGGCAGGACCGGATAACTTTCCGCCGCTACCCTGTCATATCCCAGAACTGCCGGAAGCAGAAGCTCCATTCCAATAAGAATCCCGCCAAGTGTCAGGATCCCTCCTGCCACCGTCTTTCCCGCACTTCCGTATTTCTCCACATTTCCCAACAGAAATGGCAGCAATGCAACCGGCGAAAAAGCACACAGAGTTCCATAAAAAGACTGACTGACATTTCTCACTGTAAGCTCCTCCCACCGGATTTCTCCCATGAGATATTCCGTTTTTGCCTGTGGCACACAAAGTATCATCATTATCATAATCCCGCCAAGAAGCAGGCCACCTGATACTTCCGCCATTCTTCCTCTTCTCTGTACACCTTTGCAGGTTCCGACAGAACATACCAGAACCGCCCAGAATGCGATCCATCGGCCGGATACTCCTGTGATCAGCTTTACAGGAACCAGCCTCCTGAGAAGCGCCAGTAGATATCCTCCCGCCATCAACACATAGATCAGGAAAAAAATCCCGATCAGCCTTCCCGCAAAAGCACCTGCAGACTTTACCGGATCTTCAAATGAAGGTGTCAGCCGTATCAGCCAGATTACATAAAACCCAAGCAATATCAGCGCAAAAATCATTCCCGCCACTGCACTGATTCCGTTCATTCCACCCTTTCCGAAAACGCAGAGCATAAATGGTGCCAGTAATGCCAGTATCATCTGCCTGTACAGCTGCCTGTGGGAAATTCTGTTATTCTCTGCAAATCTCATGAACCGGACTCCTTTCTCATCAAACGGATCTTCTGCTCCTCTCTTGCATAAAGCGGTCGTAATACCCTCTTGCGCAGCGGAACTCTCAGAACCCCTTCTCCTCTGCTGCCCTTCTGTTCTTTCTTTATAAAAGGAACCAGATAAGGAATACCAAAACTTATCAGGCCTGCCAGGTGCCCTATAACCAGATATACTCCCAGCACGATTCCGTAAATTCCCAGATAACCTCCCAGGATCAGAAACCCATACTTCACCAGCCGAAATGCTGCTGCAAACTCTTCATTTGGAACAGTCATAGAGCCAAGCGCAGTCAACGCCACGATCATCACCACGATCGGACTCACAAGATTTGCCTCTACCGCTGCCTGTCCGATCACCAGTCCGCCAACAATGCCAATAGCATTTCCCAGAGATCCCGGAACTCTCACCCCAGCCTCCCGAATCAGTTCAAAAGCCAGTTCCAGAAAAATCAGTTCCACCACACTGGAAAAGGGCACTCCTTCCCTCGCCTCCGCAAAAGACAGTATCAGTGCAGATGGCAGAATCTGTGTATGGAAACGTATCACTGCCAGGTAAAGTCCCGGCAGAACAGTCGCCATGATCACAGCCAGATATCGCAGTATTCTGAGAAAGGAAGCCATCTCGAACCTGTGATACCAGTCCTCGCTGCTCTCCATGAAACTGCTAAAATTTCCCGGAAGGATCAATGCTTCCGGAGAATTATCACACAGAATCACAACCTTACCTTTCAGGATTTCCTGCACAGCACGATCCGGACGTTCCGTTGTCTGATACTGAGGAAAAGGAGAATACCACACATCTTCTGTCAGCTGTTCAAGCATACCGCTGTCAAGGATTCCGTCAATCTGAAATTCTTCCAGCCGTTCCTTCACTTCTTCCAGAAGTCCCTCATGTACCAGGTCATCCATGTATAACACCTGCGTTAAGGTATGAGAGCGCACACCAATTTTATATTCTTCCACCTTGAGTCTGGTATCACGAAGCCTTTTTCTTACCAGTGCACTGTTACTTTTCACACTGTCCGAAAATCCTTCCCTGGAACCCCGCAGCACCTTTTCCGATTCTGCCTCCATCACACCTGTGGATGGATAACCTTTGCTGGAGATTTTCATCGCCTTGTCATATCCATCTATGAAAAACACTGCATTCCCTGCAAGCATGGCATCTATGGACTCGTCAAGATTCTCCAGTTTCTTTACATCTGCGATCCCAAGACTGTTATGCCTGACAAATTCCTGAATATCCTCCGGCGAAATCTCCCAGAAATGATTGATCATCTTTCCAAGAGCAGAATCATCCAGCATCATGTTGGAAACCGCAACTTCTATATAGACCATAAGGCAGTCTACCTTATGTTTATCTCCCAGCCGCATGGGACGGATCAGAATATCACTGCAATTTTCCAGCCTGCTTCGCAGATATTTCTCATTCTCCCTCAGATTTGCAGATACTTTCCGGGATTCTTCCAGTTTCTTCAATAATTTCCCACCTCGTTTCATACCGGTACATCGTTTTCGATGTACCAGACAGATCTGTTGCCAGTCGGCAATATTCATAAACCCACTTACATACATGGATGCGCAAAAAAAGAGAGGCATCCCGCCTCTCTTAGAATTTCCCGATATTCAGATATTATACCATTCTTATCTGTGTCCCCTGGATTTCTCTTTCTCTGCACGTTCACGTTCTGCATCCTCAGCCTCAATAGAACGCATGATAGCCATTCTCTGATTCTCGATATGCTGGAAAGAAAGCTGTTTCGCGCGTTCTACGTCACGCTCTCTGATCGCCTTTGTCAGTTCCTCATGTTCCTTCACCAGAACATCTCGTGTTTCACCTTCTTTCAGATATTCTACACGATAACGATAAATCTGCTCACGCATATTATTGAGTACCTGGATCAGCCTCTTATTATCAGAAGCCTGATAAATAACCTCATGGAATGCAACGTCAGCCTCCGCAAGCTTAACAAGATTTCCCTCTGCGATCGTATGTTCAAACTCCTTGGCAGCAAGCCAGAGTCTCCTCATTTCTTCTTCAGTCATACGGGCACATGCTTTCTCAATAGCTACATTCTCAAGAGCAATACGAACCTCCAGAACATCATTCAGATCCTTCTCTGTGATATTGGCAACCTGGGCACCACGTCTCGGGATCATCACTACCAGACCTTCCTGCTCCAGCTTACGCATTGCCTCTCTGATAGGAGTTCTGCTCACGCCAAGTCTCTCTGCCAGCGCAATCTCCATCAGTCTCTCACCAGGTTTCAGTTCGCCCTTCAGGATTGCCTGACGCAGCGTATTAAAAACCACATCCCTTAATGGAAGATATTCATTCATATTTACTGAAAAATCACTTGTCATTTGTATTCCCTCCTGCTTTCATTACTTCTGTGGCAAAAACCGTCTTCGCCAGCCGGCTCTCTCTGAGAACCTCTGCTGCCGCCTCCATCTTTTCACGATCATCAAAGATTCCGAACACTGTAGGACCACTTCCACTCATCATCGCCTTTAACGCACCATGACTCTCCATCAGTGCTTTGATTTCGCCAATTACAGGATATTTCTCTATAATTCCCGGCTCAAAAACATTTCCCATCTTCTGTGTCATTGCCAGAAGATCTCCACGTTCTATATCTCCTATCATCCCATCAATATCCGGATGAGAAGAAATCTTATCCAGCTGAAGGCTCTCATAGGCAGCTTTGGTGGAAACATTGATTCCGGGCTTACCGATCAGTACAAAACAGTCGGGCACCTGAGTGATCCTGGTCAGTTTCTCCCCGATCCCCTCTGCCAGGGCAGTTCCTCTCATCACACAGTACGGAACATCTGCCCCGATATTCACAGCACGATCCATCAGTTCCTTCTGACTCAGTCCCAGTTTAAAAAGCCGGTTGATCCCCACCAGTGCAGCTGCCGCATCCGAGCTTCCGCCTGCCATACCTGCTGCCACAGGAATAAATTTCTCAAGATGGATATCCACACCACCCTTAACCTGAAATTCATCCATCAGAAGCTTCGCCGCCTTATACACCAGATTTCGTTCATCATTCGGAATATAGGAATAATTGACAGACAGGGAAATCCCCGGCTTCCTCACCCTCTTCATCTCCAGAACATCATACATCTGTATAGTCTGCATGATCATCCGGACTTCATGATAGCCATCCTCTCTCTTTCTGAGAATATCCAGTCCCAGATTTATCTTCGCCAATGCACGTAAACGCATAAAATCCTCCGTTTCCAACAATATCATCCGTATATAACTGTACTTTCGCAATTATATTTGTACTTTGTATACAATAAAACTCTTTGCGCATATTTTAAATCATTTTTTTTTAGTTTTCAATATAGGAGTTTTCATTTTTTCCGGAAATTTTTTTCATTATCATCCCTGCCTGACAAGAATTAACGACTGCCCCGGCTTTACCTCTTTTTCCGTAAGACTGTTCACACCCGAAATCTCATCCACAGTTGTATAAAATTTCTTTGCAATATCCCACAGGGTATCTCCGGCCTTTACAATATAGACCGTAATTCCCGGCATACTTTCCAGTTTCTTACGATCCAGCGGCTGTTCTTCCACAGATTCAATAAGCTGCTCTTCCCACTGTCTGAACACAAGCACATTCAGTCCCACCGCCGCCTTGACTTCAATCTCATCCCCATCTGCCATTGCAGTGGAAAGCTGTTCAAGGTCAGCCTGAAGTAAATATGTGCAATCCTTCCCGATCTCTTCTGCCTCGATCAGATGGGTAAACGGAAGCATGGCGTCCATAGAATAAAACGGCATTTCATCATTTCCAATAATATACAGGATCTTGAGTGCCACAATTCCTTCTGCCACAATTCCCTTATCCGTAATCCTGGTCTTATCTACTTTTACCTTACCGCTGCTGTGGCAAAGCTGCAAAACTTTTCCCTGACTCTCCTTAACTTCTATCCGGTCTGTCAGACGACACCTGGAAAAATTCCGTACCAGAAGACTTTCCAACATTTCCTTTTTCCGATGAAGAACACATTCTTTGTGTGGGCTGTATGCATCAAGAAGAAGTTCATGCTCCTCTTCCCTGTACATTTTCATATTTAATTCCAGTACCACATCCACCTGAAGGATACGTTCTTCACCATCCGGATCAGGCTTTACCTCTATCCCCTGATGAAGAAGAGACACCTCAATATGTGGAATCAGATCTTCCATACAGCCACTGCATTCCATCTCATTGGAAAAAGGCATGGTATACTCCAGCCACTGAGGTGGATTCTCCTCTTCATACCCTGTATACAGAAAAAAAACTGCAAGCTCTCCTTTCACCCGGAGTTTGTTCTCTCCCGGCCGCAGATCCAGATTCCTCGGTTCAGCCATATACCACAGAAGGTTTTCTACATTCGGTCTGTTTGACGCAAGAGTAATATCATCCTTAATGCGCAGAGTATCTTTTTTATGTACACGAAGACTCATAAGCCGGACTTTCTCCGTTTTCACAGAGACTTCCTGATCCTCTGCGGAAACCGGAAGTTCAACGACTGCCAGTTCATCTACCACTGCATAAAAAGTTACAATTGCTTTAATATTCAGTTTTCTGGAATGGATCATATGAACACTGAGATCCTCAATCTCCCATTTCAGACACAGCTTATCTCCCCCTTCGATTCCCTCCAGATTAATCATCTCATCTAGCGGAAGCTTCGCAGAAAGGCTGTAAATCCTGCCCTCTTTTTCCCCCACATAAAGCAAATCTGCATTTAATGTCCCTTTAAGAAGCGCTCTTCCTTCACTCAGCCTCACTTCCTCCATGGAAACATCCGCTTTGCTCTGCACCAGTCTCCCGATATCCGGTTTCACATCGGGCACATTATAGTCCTCGTCAAAAGTCGCCTGCGCTGCCGCTTTATTTTTGATCCGCAGCATCTGAATACTTTCTTTTTTTAATTCCAACCTGCTTCCTTCCTTTCTCTGTTTACTTTATGATAAAACCCAAAAATTCTATCGGTTTCTCTGTTTCTCTGATTTTCAGGACAATACAGGGATAAGACGGTTCACTGCCTGCATCCGCTTTCTCCGGACCTATCAGCCTTGTCTTGCAGAATACTGCGTTCTCTGATTCAGAAACCTCCTCCACCTGAATACTGTACCCTCCTGTAAGCTGCTCTCCATATCCCTTCATCAGATACCTTATATCTCCCACCTGATAGGTCATCTGAAATACTTTCTTTTTCTTCTGTTCCATCAGTTCTGAAATCTCTTCCGGAATTTCCTCCTGCTTTACGATCGTATATTCCAGAGGTGTACGTTCGCCCTCCTCAATCCTGATAAACTGACAGCCCGCCGGCAAAAGAGCCAACAGCAACACACAGAGCAGTCCTCCTGTCCTTTTGCCCATAATGCACCCCTGCTCATTCTTCGCTAAATATTCTATGCCGGATACAGCCCTGTTATTACCATACTCTATGCTATATATCCGACAGTAACTGCTTTTCTGCAGGAAAAAATCCTGTCCTGAGTGCTTTATTTAATGCCAAAAAATCATTATACTATGATTTATTTCTTGCAGGATATCTCATAATTCCTTATAATAACTTCTATACTTATATATGGGCATCAGCATTATATAATGCCCGGAAAGGAATTAACGAATGATACGATTTATCCTCGTCTGTATTGTTGTGATCGGATACCTGATCCTGTCCATCCCCATCCTGCTGGTCGAATGGATCATCGGCAGATTTTCTCCTGAAAAGAAGGATATCAGCTCCCTTAGGATCATCCAGGCAGTATTCCGATTTATCCTTAAGATCACCGGTGCAAAGATTACTGTGATCGGAGAAGAAAATGTGCCAAAGGACACACCTGTACTTTATATCGGCAACCACAGAAGCTACTTCGACATACTTCTTACTTACTCCCGCTGTCCGATCCGTACAGGCTACATTGCCAAAAAAGAGATGGAGAAAATTCCTCTTCTTTCCACATGGATGCGTTATCTCCACTGTCTCTTCCTTGACAGGAAAGACATCAAACAGGGACTCAAAACGATCCTGACCGCAGTAGACAAAGTAAAATCCGGAATTTCCATCTGTATTTTCCCGGAAGGAACCCGAAACAGAAATAAAGATGAGCTGGACATGCTTCCCTTCCATGAAGGAAGCTTCAAAATCGCTACCAAGGCCAATTGCCCGATCATCCCAATTGCGATCAGCAATTCAGCCAACATTTTCGAGGCACACTTCCCGAAGATATCTCCTGCAAAAGTTGTAGTAGAATACGGTAAGCCGATCTATCCGGATGAACTGAGCAAAGAAGATAAGAGGCATGTCGGAGAATATACGCAAAACGTAATTCGCGAAATGCTTATAAAGAACAAACCACTGACCGAAAACTAATAAGACCATCTGGGCTACGGCAACTGAATTCGGGTGAAATATCCCGCAAAGTGGGGCGTGCAGATTGCGGGAATGATTTTTCAGACACGCTCTAGTCCGGCAGAGCGTAAAGACAAAAATTTACGCTCTGCCGGACTGTTATATATCAGAATTTCCATTGTATCTGGACTGATCCGGGAAATACCTTAAGTGACCTGATCATCTTATCAACTGTAAACCTCTTCTCCTCAAAATCAATCTCTCCCCACAGACTTATATTAGATGCTACCTTTTCCATCTGCTCCGGTGTCGCATGATTCTCCGCAAGCACCGATAATTTCTCCAGCTTTAACTGATGTATCTGGTCTATTTCTTCCACTCTCTGATTAATATAATCTGTCAGTGTTTCTCCGGCACCTGCCAGAGAATCCACAAGCAGAGAAATCTCCTTTTCCATTTCCTCAATCTCCCTGTAAATCTGCTTTACCTGCGGATTTTCCTTTAACTTCGTATAAGCGGCAGGAGACTGTCCTTCGCGCAGCTTACGTACCATCTCTTTATATACATAATTCTCCACATCTTCAGTATAAACCTTCCCACACCCCGGGCAGGCTTTGTTGTTCAGACGCTTCGTACATCTCAGGTACTGTTTACCGGACTGTATTTTAATACTCATAAGTGCGTATCCGCAATTGCCACATTTCACTTTCCCTGCCAGCCATGTATTCACAGCTTTCCTATTGGCCTGAATCGTTTTATTTCTCATAAGCTTGATCCTGCAGTTCAGCCACTGCTCCGAAGACACAAGCCCTTCATGAGGTGCCACCACCAGCATATGACCCTTAAGATTCTGCAGCTTATCTGTCTGCGCATCCCGCCCCTGATAAAGATAACATCCATGAATCCCGTCAAACTGCTCCGGACTGCTTACTATATTGGTTCCATGGCTCCTGAAAAAACGGTACACATCCATATCAGCCCGCACATATACCGGATTTCTCAAAAGCTGGGCCAGCATGGAACGTATCAGTTCCTTTCCGTAGAACTGCACTCCCTTTTCCGCATAATATCTGGTGATATCCCCATAAGAAGTGTCCGGTTGTTCGTACATATCAAAAATTTCCCGCACAATTGCCGCTTCCTCGGGTTCTTCCACAAGCTTCTTTGTATGGATTCCTTCCATCAGGATCTCCTCTAGCCGATAACCATAAGGAGGCTTGCCGCCCATGCGAAAACCTTTCTGACTTCTGGAATAATATGCGTCGCTGACACGCTTCTGAATAGTCTCACGTTCCAGCTGCGCAAACACAATGCAGATATTTAACATTGCCCGTCCCATAGGTGTCGAAGTATCAAATTTCTCTGTAGAAGAGACAAATTCCACCTGATACTGCTGAAACAGATTCATCATATTGGAAAAATCCAGAATAGAACGGCTGATCCGGTCCAGCTTATACACGATCACTTTCTCCACTTCCCCTCTGCGGATATCTGTCAGAAGCTGCTGAAGCTGTGGTCTGACTGTATTCTTGCCGCTGTAACCCTTATCCTTGTACTCTTTGAAACTTCCACCCTTTAACTCGTACTTGCAGAACTCGATCTGACTTTCAATAGAAATACTGTCTGCTCTGTCCACTGACTGCCTTGCGTAGATTGCATTGATTCTCTTCATAGGGATCCTCCTTTGTGAAATGAAATAATTGTTGTTTTGCCGGGCAATGTTGTTACCGTTCAGAAAAACCTGAGCGATTACATTTTGTCTATACAATTACGATAACAAATATTCAAAAATGTGCAAATCGACTTTTTTCTATCTTTATGTATAGATTTTTCCGACAGTTTCATTGTATAATGATGTCATAAACATTCCTCTACAATCAACTCGTTCCTCTGCTGATCATTTATAACTGTCCTGTACCGTTACCGTTCACTCTATACCTGTGTCACCGACTAAAAGGAGATTTCCCATATGAGAAGAAAATGTACCGATTCCCTGATATACTGGAAAAAAAATCCCGGTCGCAAACCTTTAATCCTCCAGGGGCTTCGCCAGACAGGCAAGACCTGGCTGCTTATGGACTTCGGAAATAAGCAATACGAACATACACTCTACATCAATCTGGAAACAGACCGCTCTGCTGCAGACTATCTGTCTGTTCCACATGATCCACAAGAAGTACTGCTTTTTCTGGAAACCTGTGCAGGAAAACCACTGCGCCCTGCCTCCTCCCTTCTGATTCTTGACAATATCCAGTGCATTCCTCAGATTTCCACACTTCTTACCTCTATTGCCCTGGACTTTCCACAATATCACATTGCCTCTATCTATAAAGATGTGGTTAACTCTGATTCTTTCTCCGTCCACGACTTTGATATCCTGACTCTGTATCCACTGGATTTTGAAGAATTTCTGTGGGCCAATGCTGAGTTTGCCCTTACAAGAGAAATCCGCAATCATTTCTCCGATTTCAGCCCAATGGGAAAGAAACTCCACGAAAAAGCCCTGTCACAGTTCCGTCTCTATCTGATCATCGGCGGAATGCCTGCTGCCATTATGGAATACAAAAAAGAAAAGAAGCTCCTGCTGGTACCTGACACCCAGCAAAAGCTCCTTAATCTTTTTCTCAGCGATATTACTGCTCTGGCTCCAAAAGGAACCGCCCGCCACTGCCGCAATGCCTGGCTCTCGATCCCTGCACAGCTCGGCAGAACCAGCCGTAAATTCCAGTACACCCGCATTGCAAAAGGTGCTACTGCTAAAGTCTATCATGAACCCCTGCAGTGGCTGATCAGCGCCGGACTTGCCATTCCCTGCCAGACAGCTATCTGCAGCAGACCTTCGGAAACCTCCTTACATCTGTATCCTGTTGACACCGGATTATGCTCATGCATACTGAAAATCCCTGCCTTCCAGCTTCTGTCAGGAGAAGAAACCACCGCCGGTACAGCCTGTATCGAAACCTTTCTGGCACAGCACTTTATCCGGAATGGCTATGCCCTCTCCTACTGGTCCAGCGGCAACCAGGCGGAAGTTCCCTTTTTACTGTCCAAAAACAGTCATTTTATTGCCATAGACTACCGCTCCACCCCACATCAGAAATGCAGGAACCTTATGCAGCTGAATAAATCTTCCCTCTCTCCTGCACCCACGCAAATGTATTTAATCTCTGCCGAAGACTTCAGGCAAAAAGAAGCTTATCGGATCGTGCCTTTATATGCGGTATTTTGCATATAGAACGTGGCAGATACAACAGGCAAAAGCAGACTCCGGCCGGTAGTTCTTCTCGCTTTCACATCTTCGGAAACGAAGAAAAACATCTTCAGCCATATCTCTCTGATATGGCTGAAAACTTTTTACGCATTGTTGATGATTTTTCAGTTTGTCATTAACTAAATCTCAAACTCCTTATATAATCGTTCCCTGTATTTTTCATCTTCAGATGCCCTCTCTGCGTCTGCATAACGTTTGTCATTTAAAAGCATTTTCATAAGCATCCCAAGACGGTTTTCACCTTTCTTTATACCTTTTTTTTCGCCTTTCTTTTCGCCTCTTTTTTCACCTTTCTCTTCTGCATAGGAAATCATACTCAACATATTGGACACCTCCTTCTGTCGGATCTGACTGTCTGAATCCGGAATGTAAGATAGTACTTTCTTCTGATCACCGGAAAATACACCATATAAAAGATCCATCAGTCCCTTTTCATTTTGTTCTTCCCCGCCAAGCCGTACTATGACAACCTCCATAAGGTCTGCTTCCGCAGCATCGATCTGAATGTCAGGTATGCGGAAACCTTCATTTTTGTAATTATGTATCTTGTAATAAGATACTGTATTCTGCTGTTCTTTGGGAATATTCTCAAGGCAGATCCAGATACTGTAGACCTTTTCCAGATATTTATAGCCTTTCCCATTTTTCCCTACTTTATCCAACTGTGCAGATAATTTCCGGCATCCGTAGTATATGCCTCTTTTAATAACAGGATACCCCGGCCGGTAGTTCTTCTGTAATTCAAAATCCACATGGAGATTTACCAGGATATTTCCTTTTTTCTTTGGAAGCAACGAGCGAAAAAGGATATCAAAAACTGCCGGTGCCTCATCTGTTGTGTTGAATTCCGTCTGTTCGCCCCGGATGCTTCCTGCCATGTCTTCCTCTACAAACGCTGTTCCGGTCCGGATTGTATCTCCCTCAATACAGTTCATGATCTCTTCCAGAGAACAGTCCCTGTATTCTGCTACGGTGTACTTTAGAATGTTGCCCATAATCGGCTTATACGAAAAAATATTTTTAGCCGCTTTATCTTTTGTTTCTCTGCCTTTTAAGGTTCTCATTGTTGTAGAAATACTGTTTTTTACTTTCATGAGATACTCCTGCAAGTGAAATCTTCTATTTATATTCTCATGATACCTCCAAAATAAAACTTCGTCAAATGCTTCTTCCCGATTCGGGCAGACACCAGAGGAGGTAACAGATTAGAGTAAATTTCCTTCACCAAAATCAGAACCGGGTTCCGATTTACTGCGTCAAATTTTCAGGCAGATCCCCTGGATATTTTATATTTTATAAGTCTCATTATGTATCGTCACTTGTTACAAGCAGCGTAAAACCAGAAGAATTTTTCAATACAGCAACCGGTTTATTTGTAATACAGACAGATGCCAATGGTAGCACAACAGCAGTTTCAAAAGCAAAAGAGTCTGATTTCGAAATTAAATATGTAGATAATATTTCTGGTAAAAATACAGGAATGAAAGACAGTAAAGGTAATAACTACAATATCGCATACGTGTATGTTGTTGCAAAAGATGGCACTGGCTATACAGGAACCAGATCTTCCACAACAGCAGATGGAACAACCATTAAAAGTGTTGTAGATTATGTAGCATTTGCCATTAAAAATGTAAAATTCGTAAAACAGAACGTCTATGTTCAGAATGCAACTTATGCAGGAGGACTTCCGGTTAAAACTATTGTAAATAAAAATGGAAGGAACATTAATATGAATGAAACAATACAAATGTTAATCCATGCTTAAATAGTAATTAATAATTTAACCTATTGTGCTACTTCAAATAAATTATGTGAAAACCTGTGAAACCGCAAAGAATCCCTGTAGTTATTGAAAGAATAAAATTTTTAAAATATCAATTTCTTGATTTTTCCAATTTCACAGGTTTCACCGAAAATGCTGTTCAATGCAATACAGAGATTGTATGCCAGTACTTTATTAACCAAACTGGTACATAACCCCTGAAAACTTTTGGCTAACACTCTTTCTGCATTTAACTGACCACTCAATTGAGAGAATACGGTTTCTACCCGTCTTCTCAGTTTGAATATTAACTGACGTACGGATTTTGGCCAGTTTTCCTTACTGTTGGAACGTTTCAGAGCAAAAAGACAGATATTCTTTTCCTGCATTTCCTGTCCCATGTTTTTTCCAACGTAGCCTTTATCCGCTAAGATTGTAATATTAGATCAATGAGCCGCCAGATCACGTAATCCTTCGCGATCATCTGTAGATGCCGGTGTGATCTCAAATGATGCAATGTATCCCTCCAATGTGATTAAAGCATGTACTTTATATCCGTAATAAGTTTCTTTTTTGGAAGGACATTTTCCATAATCAGCACCATGACCACGAAATGCTTTACAATATCGTGCACGCCCAAATTTACAGACTGCAAGAGGAAAGCTATCGATAATGTAATAGGAACTGACTGGAATTGGGAATACGGAAATCATTTTTTGTCGTAACAATTCTGTTGTCTGCATCAGAGCGCGTCTTGTTCTGTTAAAACGACTTCTGCTTCAAAGCTGTGGAAAAAGATGCCTGTAGTTTCGTTTCACAAAAGAAAACCAGGCATTCTCAGAATCAATACCTGCCAATTCTCCACAGAGACTGATAGTAATGATTTCTGAGTCAGACAATTTTGCATCCAGGATATGCCGTCGGCTGGTAACTTCTGGAGGTGCAAACTGATGATACAATTCGTCAATAATAACGTAAGTGGTCAAAATAAAGTCTTCAAAAGTTGCAATAACAGTGGTATTATTATCTTGGAACTTCAACATAATGATGCCTCCTTTCGTTGTATTCCCTACAAATAGGATAGCACATTTTGTTGAAGTTTCTTTATATTTATTTTATCTAGCACAACAAGTTAAATTAGTCCAAATTATCCAGAACAGTATCTACTTAAATTAGTGTATTACGAATTTGAAAATTACTTTTCATAGAAGTAACTATTCTCAAGTAAATAATCTGTAAATTGGTAACGTTATTGAGAACGTAGTGAACAGTAATGGTAAACTTTCTTTATTAAAATTTACAGTAAATTTTCCTATTGCTTTTAAGTACTAAGATAGTTATTATGTTCATAAAGGAATTTTTATTAATGGCTTTAAACACCTTAATTTTACCACAAATAAAAGTTCTTTTTTATTCACTTGATAAGCAAAAAACAATATTAAATTAAAACACAGTAATTCTATGGACTTTAACCATATTCATGGCTTTGCTATGAATAATCTAGAAGTAATATTATAAAAAAGGTGGGTAAATATAAATGGATGGTATAACTCAAGTAGCAATTTTCTATTCAGAAATTATGAGATTGATTGATCAAGGAGAAACAATATCTATTGATGAATTAGAAGTGCAGTATGATAAAAATAATATAGTTGATTATATAGGAAAGGAATTTGGATTTAAAAATGCTAATTCAATACCTGAAAATCAAAATGAATTAAAAGAAAAAATTCAAACACAGTATATAAGTAAACAGTCTGCTGAAAATCAATGTATAACAAACAATGGTCTAGTATATTTGGCAACAATTTTATTTGAAATTGTTCGAAAAGAATATTTTGACAATAGATGGAATTAATACTGTAATTTTTCTCTCAAATCACAACCACCGGCTAAGCCGGTGGTTTGATGGATAATCAAAGTTCTTGAGGATTTTTCATGAAGGCGAAGATGAGGAGCTAGCAAAAGTCAGACCCTTTAATGTGAAGTATAACTGCTCGGGTCTGATCAACGAAATCGCCAAGAAAAAAATAATCTCTACTTAAATAAGCCTAAAATTTTACATACCTCTCAGGCAAAATTATATTTTATGTCTAAATCTTTAGATATTTTTATTAATTTTTTCTTGTTTTCATCCGAACAATTATTGCCTATAAAAATTTTGTTAGCGTTTATATCGAGAGTATCATAAGGAATCAGCTTTCCCTTGGAACTTTGAATTTTAGAATGTGGGTTTCTCCCAACTTCTCTGGGGTTTATTTCTATCTTTGATATATTTATTCAACTTTTCCATCAGAACCTGTTTGGTTCTGACTCCGGAAAGAAAATAATATTCACATAAAATAAGTTTGAAATTTTTGTAAATCAACATCTATAATTTCTCAGAGCTATTCAAACTGTTAGGCTTATCCTTACATCTTTTTCTTTCAAGAAATATGGTTAGACTTCGAACAAAATCAAAGGTTAAAAAGATCACTACGCGTACCCGTACGAGAAAGCGTAAGGACAAGAACCTCTTCTTCATAATGATAAATTAAAAGCCAATCCGGCTGAATGTGGCATTCTCTGTGTCCTGTCCAGTTTCCTGATAAGGAATGATCCTTGTGTTTGGGGTCAAGTGTTTCACCATTGGCAAGTTTGGTAACAATATCTTTTAGAAGATTGAGATTCAGTCCACGGCGTTTGGCTAATTTGTAATCTTTTTTAAATTGAGTGGTGTTTTTAATTTCATATTTTGTCATGCATCAAGGTCTGCAAAAAATTCATCGACATCATGGTATCCTTTAACAGTAGGATCTTTTGCAATCCTTTCTGCCTCGAGCATTGCTGAGACGGTTTCTTTATTGGGTGTTCCCTCAGTGATTCTAAAAGGGATACCTCTTTCGCGAAGAGATTGTCTGACAAAAATATTAAATGCTGTACTTAAATTCATGCCAAGTTCTTCATAAAGTGCTTCAGCAGCAGCTTTGAGATCGCTGTCCATACGGATACTAATATTACTTGTTGTTGATTTAGCCATAATATCACTCCTTTCATTAACATTATATATTTATTGCACGAAAAATACAATGCAATGCACAAAAAATAATATTATTTTATCTCACTTAAATCTGAACACTGAAAAAATTACATATCATAATCTAAATCTTTTATTCATAATCGAATTCCTCGCCACAATCGTCGATGGCATAATAATCGGTTCAACAGGCGCAACATTACATCCCTGTTCAATCATATCACAGACCACATTGGGGTCTGACCACAATGTGGTCAACCTAGCGTCAACTTAGGGGCATATTAGCGAATATCCTCTAATGCAAACTACAAAATTAATCGGTTTATGACAGAAAACAGTTGCTGTTTTGTTGGAAAACAGAAGATTCATAAAAATTGCCGCACTTAAATAAGCCTATTGATGAATGCTGGCTCTATTTTAAAAAGAAGCTTTTTTATTTCGGAAATGTGAACGTCCCTTGGATTTCAATTTCTTCCTTGGAAAC
>ENA-OQHL01000442-OQHL01000442.1-human-gut-metagenome-genome-assembly--contig:-NODE-442-length-29502-cov-13.163881_pt1 | contig 29502 bp, 29 predicted proteins | sample MGYA00242565_ERZ504723 | MGnify/ENA primary metagenome ERZ504723 (study PRJEB26092, sample SAMD00036211) | human gut metagenome | host: Homo sapiens | study: EMG produced TPA metagenomics assembly of... | reverse complement strand
AGCAGTTCCTGCGCCTGCTCCCGGTTGAGTACATCTGCCCCCGGATGGGCTTCCCCTGTCACGGTCACAGTTCCATCTTTTACCGTCACGGTCACCGGCTGCCCCTCCAGTACAGCAGACCACGTTCCATCGCTGATGCCCATCGTCTCTGCTTTCATGGTCAGCATTGCCTCGATAACGTCCGCAAACTCAAAAATGCGGTACATCGCGGAACCGCAGCGCTCTTTTGTGAAACTCTCGCAGACTTCCGATAACGCTGCTGCTTTTCCGGTCTCATACACCGGAATGGAAATGAAAAGAGAGTCAAGCGCATTTTCTTTTAAATAAGCGGCAAGTGCAGGAACGAAATCCTGTTCCTCCAACACTTCTGCTTCCACAACCTGGTTTCCGCCGCAAAGTGCCAGATATCCGATCCGCTCACCGTTTTTCCAGATTGCAATTGCCTGCTCACCGAATGTTTTCAGGCAGGCTTTCACATCCTCTCTTACCACGTAAAGCGGTTTTTCCTCATTCAGCTTCTTTGCAAAGGCTGCCGCCTCTTCGTCCGCTTCGCCGTTTTCCGGAAACAGCGGCGCAAAGGTATAAGCGGAGAGTTCCCCGTTTTTCCAGGTATGGCGCACATTTGCCACATCCAGGTAAAACGTGTATTTTTCACTTCCCGGCGTAAAGCCAAAGTAGGCATACCGCTGTCTCTGACCGTCCAGTGCCAGAAGATCACACGTTCCTTCCAGATCCGTAATCCAGTCGCCAAGAAGACGCTTCATGTGGCCTTCGCCCCTTGCCTTTGGATGCACGGAAACGCTTCCCACATATCCTGCGCGGAGCAGCTTACCCCCTGCTGCCATTTGCTGCGGAAGCACCGCAATCTCGGCCCGGAGTCTGCCGTTTTCCGCAACAGCGACGCGGTGGATCCGTGCCATTTCCGGTCCTGCCTGATAAACCCTTGGAATTAACTGCTCAAAGTCGTGCGGACGGTGTGCCGTGCTGAACACGTAGTTTGCAAGTTCGATGCAGTCCTCCCACTCTTCCGGCTTTGCAAGTCTGTACTCTGTCATAATGTAAAAACCTCCTGATCCTAAAAACCCTTTTGTTTTTGCTCTTCTTTTTCTCTATCCTAACGGATTTTTGTCCTTTTGTCACGAAAATTCCGAACAAATTGCAATATTTTTGCTATATCTGGTAAAAAAAGGAAACGCGCCCGGAAATTTTCATTCCAGGCGCGTTTCCCTTTTCTCAATGTTTCCTGTTTTACTGGATTCCTTTTACGGTGTAATCCTGTGCCTCTACGGCTGTTTTCAGCACATCGTCTGATACCGGGGCTGTCAGTGTTACAACGGCTGTTCCTTTTTCATGGCTTACTTCTGCGGATGCAACACCCTCGATTGCCTCAAGTGTTTTCTTCACTCTTGCCTCGCAGTGGCCGCACATCATGCCCTCGATTGTCATGGTTTTTACCATTCCCTGTTCTGTTGTCATGTTCAGATCCTCCTTTGGAATTTCGTTTTTGATTCTTTTATCTTTTGACGCGTCGTGCATCCGAAACAGATTCAGACGCAGGGCGTTTGTCACAACGCAGAAGCTCGAAAGGCTCATCGCCGCCGCACCAAACATCGGGTTCAGCTTCCAGCCGAACAGCGGGATCCATACGCCCGCAGCCAGCGGAATACCGATGATATTGTAAATGAAGGCCCAGAACAAATTCTCGTGAATGTTCCTGAGGGTCGCACGGCTTAAGCGGATCGCTGCCGGTACATCGGAAAGGCGGCTCTTCATCAGGACAACGTCTGCCGCATCGATCGCGATATCGGTTCCTGCTCCGATGGCAATACCGACATCCGCACTGGTCAGAGCCGGTGCATCGTTGATGCCGTCTCCTACCATCGCTACTTTTCCTTTTTCTTTCAGGCGGCTGATGACCGCTTCTTTTCCATCCGGCAGAACGCCTGCGATGACTTCGTCCACACCTGCCTGTGCGCCGATGGCACGCGCGGTGCGCTCATTGTCTCCGGTCAGCATCACGACACGGATTCCCATATTCTGCAGCTCTTTCACCGCACGCGGGCTGTCCTCTTTGATGACATCCGCAACCGCGATCATACCGAGCATCTTTCCGTCTTCACTGAAGAACAGCGGTGTCTTTCCTTCTTCGGAAAGTTTTGCTGCCTGCTCTTCCATCTGTTTCGAGAGAACCGCTTTTTTCGTAATCAGTGCGCGGTTGCCTCCGCAGAGCTCTTTTCCGTTCCGTTTTGCCACAAGGCCGTTTCCAGGAAGCGCAGAGAAATCACGGACTTCTTCGCGGGCCAGGCCTTTTTCCTCTGCAAGTGCAAGAATCGCACGGGCCAGCGGATGCTCACTTTTCTGCTCCAGTGCAAAGGCACCTTTTAAAAGCTCCTCCTCACTTACACCGTCCGCCGGGACAAGATCGGTTACCTGCGGCTCTCCGCTTGTGATGGTTCCAGTCTTATCGAGTGCAACGATCTGTGTTTTTCCTGTCTTCTCGAGAGAAACTGCGGTTTTGAACATCGTTCCGTGTTTTGCTCCCATTCCGTTTCCGACCATGATCGCAACCGGTGTTGCAAGGCCGAGCGCACACGGGCAGCTGATAACGAGAACGGAAATACCTCTTGCAAGAGCAAAGCCGACGCTCTCTCCTGCAAACAGCCAGATCACAATCGTAGCAAGTGCAATGCAGATAACGGCCGGCACAAAAATACCGGAAACTTTATCGGCCACTTTGGCGATCGGCGCTTTTGTCGCTGCCGCATCGCTGACCATCTGAATGATCTGGGAGAGTGTTGTGTCTTCTCCGACTCTCGTCGCCTCACAGGTCAGGAAACCGGACTGGTTTAAGGTCGCCGCCGATACGCGGTCGCCGGCCTCTTTATCCACCGGAATACTCTCGCCAGTCAGCGCGGATTCGTTGACGGCACTCGTTCCCTCCAGGACAACGCCGTCCACCGGAATATTTTCGCCCGGGCGGACGATGAAATGATCGCCCTTTTTCACCTGATCAATGCCGACTTCCACTTCTTTTCCGTCTCTTAAGAGAACGGCGGTCTTCGGAGCCAGCTTCATCAGACTCTTTAACGCATCGGTCGTTTTTCCTTTGGAAATCGACTCCAGCATTTTTCCGACGGTAATCAGGGTCAGAATCATGGCTGCGGACTCGAAGTAAAATTCATGCATATAGCTCATGACTGCATCCATGTCCCCCTGTACCTGCGCTCCCGTCATGGCAAACAGGGCGTAGACGCTGTATACAAACGATGCGGTAGAACCAAGCGCTACCAGTGTGTCCATGTTCGGTGCTTTATGCCAGAGACTCTTGAAACCGCTGATAAAGAATTTCTGGTTGATGACCATGACCGCAATGGTAAGCAGGAGCTGTACCAGTCCCATTGCGATGTGATTTCCTTCAAAGAATTTCGGCAGCGGCCATCCCCACATCATATGGCCCATGGAGAAATACATGAGCGGAATCAAAAGAAGAACGGAGCTCAACAGACGGCGTTTCATGACCGGTGTTTCCTTGTCTTTCAGCATCTCTTCGTATTCTGCTGTGGAAGCCGACTGTGATGTGCTTCCCTTCTCGCCTTTTTTCGATGCACCGTAGCCTGCATTTTCCACGGCGGCAATAATCTCTGCCGGGGAGGCCGTTCCCTCCACGCCCATGGAATTTGTCAGAAGGCTGACTGCGCAGGATGTGACACCGGGTACCTTTGACACGGCTTTTTCGACACGGGTCTGGCAGGCGGCGCAGCTCATGCCGGTTACATTGTACTGTTCCATCGTATGTCTTCCTTTCTGTAGTTCTGGATTTTCTATTTCATATACCCTAATGGGGTATCTTGTTTTCTTCTACACTATATACCCTGTCCGGGTATTTTGCAAGTGTTTTTTCAAAAAATTTCCACTTCTCTTCTGCCATCCCCCGCACAATCCGGCCGGACCATCCTCAGAAATCCCTTGACAACCCGGCGCATGTATTTTATATTGAAGCAATCATGGATGATTTTTTCTTCTTCATCCTTCGGAGGTTTTTATGATTACATATGATTATTATCGCATTTTTTACTTCGTAGCACAATATCACAGCTTTACAAAAGCCGCGGAAATTCTGAAAAACAACCAGCCCAACATCACACGGTGCATGAACAATCTGGAAAGTGAGCTTGGCTGCAAACTTTTTATCCGTTCCCACCAGGGTGTCACACTGACAGCGGAGGGCGAAAAGGTGTATGAGCGTGTGGCCGTTGCCTACGAACAGCTCCGCACGGTTGAGGAGGAGCTGGCTCTTGAGCGGTCTCTTGAGAGCGGCCTTATCACAATCGGTGCGAGTGAGACGGCACTTCGTCTGATGCTGCTCTCCCGCCTGGAGCACTTCCACACCCGCTATCCGCACGTCCGCCTGCGCATCTCCAACCACTCGACGCCGCAGGCCATCCAGGCGCTCGAAAACGGTCTGGTCGACTTCGCAGTCGTCACAAGCCCGGTGGAAATCCGCAAACCGCTGCACAAGATCCCGATTTTCCCATTCCAGGAAATTCTGATCGGCGGATCGAAATATGCATCCCTTTCCGCAGAGCCGCATCATCTCGGCGAATTGTCAGAATATCCTTTTATCTCGCTTGCCAAAGACACCGGCACGCGGGAGCTGTACGCCGAGTACTTTCTGAATCACAGCCTCGCCTTCCACCCCGATATGGAGGCGGCGACGACGGATCAGATTCTTCCTATGGTCGAGTATAACCTCGGCATCGGATTTTATCCGGAGGAGCTGGCACGCGATGCCTTAAAGAGCCGTACCGTCTGTCGGATTCCGCTCATCGAGGAGGCCCCCAAACGTGAAATCTGTCTTATCATCAACCCGCGGCAGCACCAGAACGCGGCGGCAAAAGAGCTGATCGGGGAGCTTCTGGAACGCGTATAAGATTTTATGAACTTTTGTTTGAAACAGAAAAAGACCCTGCGTACCGGCGGACGGAACATCGCTGCTCCATCCTTCCCGTATACAGGGTCTCTTTTTTATTTATGCCTGCTGTCTGGAAATCTGCTCTTTTTTATGCGGCATGGCAAAGACCATCGCCGTGTAGGAAAGCATTGCGCCTGTGATGTAGAAGAACATCAGAAATCCGCTCCGGTTCAGCACAGCGATGCGGACGATTCCAATCCAGAAACCGACGTTGGACGCCAGGGAGAACACACGCGCAAACATCATGTTTTTCTCCTCACCCTTTGCCAGGCGGACGATCAGCAGCAGCATGGCCGCTGAAAAGAATAGTGTCATACAGCACTCCAGAAATACTTCCATTTTTTCAGCCTTCTTTCTTCACTCTCTCTTATTTCTCAGCGGTACTTTTCCAGTGACATCAGAAGGAAGCTCACCAGAAGAAGTCCGCAGGAAATCCAGATTACGTGGATTCCATACAGCATGGAGAACACGCCTCCGATTCCGGCGCCGATGGCGAAAGCCAGAATCACGCCGAAATAGTATCCGGCCTGACGGAGCTGTTCTTTTTTCTTATCCCGCAGATACATGGACAGCGCTGCGGTTCCGCTTCGCAGGTTTCCGATGCACATGGTGCTTGCATACGAATAACCGCCGACCTTGCGGAAGGTCTGTACCTGAATCGCGCACGCAAACGATACGAGCATCGCCGCGAGCATATTATAAGAGGACGGAATAAATCCGACGATCGCAAGGATCACAATTTCCGCCGCGAGAAGTACCTGCCGCCAGTGCAGCCTCTTTGCATACCGGTAATGCTCCTGGAAATTTTCTGCCAGAAATACACCCATCGCAAAAAAGAGGATCGGGAATAGATACCGAAGGCCTGCCGTAAAGTTTCCTTCCAGAAAGTTCTGGCTCATCAGCACAACGTTTCCCGTCTGGGCATTTGAGAATACTTCATCTCTGCAATTGTACGTGTAGGCATCCTGAAAACCGCCGGACAGCGCCAGAAACATACTGTTGATAAATGCTTCCGACATCTGATTTTCCGAGAGCAGGCGTCCTACAAGGCTTGCTTTCTTTTCCATACATTTTCCCTTTCTTTCAACAGACGGCCCGGCTTTTTGGTGCCTGCCGTTTTGCTTCCCTTATTATAACCGCCCGCTTTTTGAGATGGAAAAACGGATATCGTATTATGCTCATATATTTTTCATATGACTATATTGATATAAAATTATTTTAATATGATACACCGTAAAAAAGGGAGAAATTTTGTCACTTTGCACAAACAAAATTTCTCCCTTTTTGTAAATTGTCTTTATTGTTCTAAAATTTTCTTACTTTCTTCCTCTCTGTTTCTCACTCTGCTCGCGGTGGTACTGCAGCGTGTAGAGCTGGTAATATCTTCCCTGCGCTGCTAAAAGCTCCTGATGCGTTCCATGCTCCACGATTTTTCCGTGGGACAGTACGATAATCTCATCCGCATGCTGGATCGTCGAAAGACGGTGCGCTACGATCAGCATCGTTCCGATATTCTTCATCTTTTCCATGGAATCCTGGATCAGAAGCTCGGTTTCGGTGTCGATGTTCGCCGTCGCCTCGTCAAGGATCATGACCGAAGGCTTATGGATAATGGTACGCGCAAACGAGAGAAGCTGGCGCTGTCCGGCGGAGAAGTTGTTTCCTCTCTCCCGCACCGGCTCGTCGAGGCCGTGATCCAGCTTGTTGATAAACTGGTCAGCATTCACGTAATGGCAGACGTCCATGATCTCCTCATCGGAAATCCCCTCCTCGCGGAGAATAATGTTGCTGCGGATCGTTCCCGAGAACAGGAAGACATCCTGCAGCATCTGGCCGAATTTTTTCCGCAGGGAATCGATCTTGATCTTTCGGATGTCGATGCCGTCGATCAGAATCTCACCCTTCTGGAACTCGTAGTTCCGGCAGATCAGGGAAAGAATCGTCGATTTTCCGGAACCGGTGGAACCCACAAATGCGATTGTCTCTTTCGGGTTGACGTGGAACGAAACGCCTTTTAACACCCACTCGCCCGGGATATAGGAAAACCATACATCGCGGAACTCAATTTCGCCCCTGATGTCGGTAAGCTCGATCGCATCCGGCGCATCCTGCATTTTCGGCTCGAGATCCAGAATCGAGAATACTTTCTCGGCGGATGCAAATGCGGACTGCAGCCAGTTGAACTGCTCCGCCAGGTTCTGGATCGGGTTGAAGAATTTTGAAATATACATGTAAAAGCTGACGATCATACCGCTGGTAAGCGTCTGGCCGAGGAACGACGTTCCCTCCAGATAGCCCTTGCCGCCTAAATACAAAAGGCAGAGCACGGAGCTGATATACAGCATGTAGACGAGCGGACGGAAAATACCAAACACGAAAATCTGCTCCTGCTGTGCGCGGCCGAGTGCGTTGCTCTTATCGGTAAACTCGCGCATCTTGGCATCCTCGCGGTTGAAGATCTGTGTGATTTTCATACCGGAAAGGTTCTCCGACAGATACGTGTTGATGTCCGTAGTACAGTCTTTTACTTTCCGGTGTGCTCTTCGCGAGAATTTGCGGAAAATAATCGAGAACAGCACGATAAACGGCACGAAGCAGAGCACCATCAGCGTCAGCTCATAGTTCAGAAACAGCATCGCAATCAGAATGCCGATGATCACGAAGAAGTTCTTCAGAAGATTGACCAGAAGGTTGGTGAACATCAGCGAAATCGCGTTCGTATCGTTTGTCGTTCTCGTGACAAGCTTTCCGACCGGAATCTCATTTAACTGCTCGTGGGAAAGGCGCTCGATGTGGACGAACAGATCCTCCCTCATATTGGAAATGATTTTCTGACCCGTCTTCTGCAGAATCACGGCCTGGAAATACGTGCACGCCATCGAGACAAGAAGGATTGCCGCATAGCCCGCTACCCACAGAAACAGGGTATTCAGCGAGAATTTTCCAACGACGAGCTCCTCAATTTTGCCGACGATCAGCGGCGAAATGATATCGTACGCGATCGAAAACAGCATCAGAAAACCAACAACGATAAACTGGCGGTAAAACGGCTTTGCGTAATCCATCAGACGCTGCATGATTTCACTGTCTTTCATGTTCCGCTCAAAGCCGGTTTCTTTTTCTCCATCTTTCACTACAAACGCGGCCACAATCAGCAGGGTGGAAATCACGCCGATGATCGCGCCGACCCAGAGAATCGGATAATAATTGTGCATTTCTACTCCTCCCCCGCTTCCTCTTCAAGTTTCTGCAGATCGACCATCTTGCGGTACGCCGTGCAGGTCCGGTACAGATCCTCGTGTTTTCCGACTGCATGAACTTCTCCGTCCTCGACGAACACGATCTTGTCCATCTGCTCCACCGTTGAAATCCGGTGTGCGATCAGAATTGTCGTCAGTCCCTCACGTTTTTTGAGATTGTCGAGAATCGTGCGCTCTGTTTTGGTATCGACCGCAGAGACGGAATCGTCGAGAATCAGAATCGGTGCGTGTTTCATCAGCGCACGCGCAATCGAGATTCGCTGCTTCTGTCCGCCGGAAACCGTCACACCGCGCTCGCCAAGAACGGTGCGGTAGCCCTCTTTGAACTCTGCGATATTGTCATGGACATCGGACATCATCGCTGCATCCTCAATGGCCTCCTGGTTTTCGTCATCAAAGGCGAAGGAAATATTGCCGGAAATCGTGTCGGAGAACAGGAAGTTGTCCTGCGGCACGTAGGCACAGCCCTCACGCACAGAGTGGATGGAAACGGTGTTGACATCGTGGTCATCAATGAACAGCGTTCCGTCCGGCACGTTGTAGGTGCGGAGCAGCAGATCGACGATGGTCGTTTTTCCGGAACCGGTCTTTCCGACGATGCCGACACTCTCGCCCGGCTCAATGGTAAACGATACGTTTTTCAGCACATCGTACTCCCCGTCCGGATAGCGGAAGGTCAGATTGCGGAACTCGATTTTTCCATGGATGGACGGCAGATCCTGCACACCGCCGCGGTCCTTCACATCGACTTTTGCGTCAAGCAGTTCCGTAATACGGTTTAAGGACGCTTTTCCACGGGATGTCTTCTCGATCAGCATGGAGACCGCCATGATCGGCCATACAACGGCCGAGAAATAGCCGATATACTCGACAAGCTGGCCGGCGTCGAAGCTTCCGCAGTAAACGAGATAGCCGCCGTAGCCTAAGATTACGCAGATGACGGACTCGACGAACAGCGTTACCATAATGTTCAGCAGTGTGGAAATTTTGGTATATTCTACGTTGATGTCCTCGTTCTCGCGGTTCAGTCTGCGGAACATCATCAGCTCTTTCGTCTCTTTGACGAATGCTTTGATGACAGCAAGACCGGAATAGTTTTCCTGCGCGAAATCGGACAGCTCGGAAAAGGCCGCCTGGCGCTCTTCCCACTTTTTCATCAGGTATTTGCCGAGCATTGTACCGGCGGCCATCAGAAATGCCATCGGGATCATGGAAAGGCCGGTCAGGAAGTGGTTCATGCGCCACATTTTGATCACGGCAAGCAGGCCTAAAAACAGCGCATCGCAGAACATCAGAATACCGTCGCCGAAGCACTCCTGCACGGTATCGAGATCGTTCGTGTAAAGACTCATCAGGTTTCCGACTTTGTTGACCTGATAATACTCCTGGGACAGCTCCTTGCTGTGCGCGAACATGCAGGTACGAAGATCGGTCACCACGCGGATCGCGGAGCCGAAAAAGCAGACTCGCCACAGGAAACGGCCGACTACCATGACGATAATGGTAATAATCATGGGCCGGCAGACCTGATCCAGCAGAAATTCCATATCAAACACCGCCGCCTGGCCGTTGACCAGAACAGGGTCGCCGTTCATGCCGTTGATGACCATGCGGTACAGCTCCGGTATGAAAAGCTGGAAATAATCTACGAGAATCAGCGCTGCAAGACCGAGAATCAGAATGGGCGCATTCTTCAGGTAGTATTTGTTAATGTACTTTCCAAATATCATATATTTTCTCCCTCTTTTTGTTTTTGCCATTGTCTGCTATGATCTTTCTGATCATAGCAGTCCTTCCCTTTTCCAAAGCGTTTTCGCCCCGGAATGCCTCCTTTCTTCTCCTGCATTTCACAGCTCCGATGCAATTTTAACAGAGATAAACAGAAGGAACTGGACTTTGAAAAATCCAATTCCTTCTGTTCCAATTCACATTCCTGCTCCAAAAGCGTTCCGCTTCTTCTTTGCAGGACACCGTTGTCCTGTGAATGTTTGTTCTATTTTTTAGTATACGGTTCTTTTTCTCTCCCGTCAAGCATTTCACGCGTTTTTCTGTTTTCTTTTTATTTTTTGCCGTTTTCCGCTTTTTTTGCGCAAAATCTGCGCATTCCGGTTAAAACAGCCAAAAGAAGAAGAAGGCTGACGCCAAGTGTGATCCACCACGTTCTGGTCACGGCTGCAATCAGATATCCCACCAGGCAGACACACGCCGTAACGGCCGCATACTGCATCTGCGTCGATACGTGGTTCAGATGGTTGCTCTGCGCACCCGCACTTGACATAACCGTCGTATCCGAGATCGGCGAAATATGGTCACCGCAGACCGCCCCTGCCAGGACGGCGGATACCGAGATAATCATCATCTCCAGATTTGTTCCGGCGGCGAACATGCCCGTTGCAATCGGCACAAGAATCGCGAACGTTCCCCAGGAGGTTCCCGTCGAAAAGGAAAGGAACACCGCCACGGCGAACAGCACCACCGGGATAAAAATACTTGCGGATGCATGGTCTCCCACGACGCTTCCGACAAACTGGGCCAGGCCCATCGCATCACCGACGCCTTTTAAGGTCCACGCAAAGACGAGAATCGTAACCGCCGGAACCATCAGCTTGAAGCCCTCGGACAGGCTGTCCATAAAGCTCTTGAAGGTGATGACCTTCCGCGGCAGATACAGCGCCATCATAAACAGGATCGTCACGACGGAGGCAAAAATCAGACTCGTCTCTGCATCACATCCTGCGAACGCGGAAATCACATTGTCCGCGCCGCCGAGGAAGCCAGTGTAAACCATCGCTCCGATCGCTGATACAATCAGTACGGCAACCGGGAGCACGAGGTCGATGACTTTTCCGTTCGGATTGACCTCCTGCTCGGAAACCTGCTCAAACTCCTCGCCTCCGGTCGTGAAAACATCACCTTTGGCGGCATTATCCTCGTGGAGCTTCATCTGACCAAAATCAAAGCCGGTGTAGCAGATGTAAAAGACCATCGCAATTGTAAGGATCGCATACAGGTTATACGGAATTGTCCGCAGAAACAGCTGGAATCCACTGATTCCCGCATCCGCCGGCACATACGAGTTGACGGCTGCCGCCCAGCTTGAGATCGGCGCGATAATACAGATCGGCGCTGCGGTGGAGTCGATGATGTATGCGAGTTTCGCGCGGGAAACCTTGTGGCTGTCCGTGACCGGGCGCATGACAGAGCCGACTGTCAGACAGTTGAAATAGTCATCCACAAAAATCAGAACACCAAGCCCCATCGTTGCCAGAAGCGCACTCCGCTTCGTTTTGATCTTCGTCCCCGCCCATTTTCCATACGCCGCTGAGCCGCCGGATTTCGCCATCAGCACGACAACCATGCCAAGCAGGATATCGAAGATCAGAATGTTGATGTTCATGCTGTTCCGTAAAATTTCAAAGAAGCTTGTGAACGCATCCCACGGATGGAAGCCGGTGTACAAAAGGACACCGACTGCCGATCCGATGAACAGGGAACTGTAAACTTCTTTTGTGACAAATGCAAGCAGAATTGCAAGCAGCGGCGGGACGAGTGCCCACCAGGTTCCGATAAACATTGAACCATTCATGTCGTCTGTTTTCCCTTTCTGCTGTTAAGTTCGTTTACACTTCCGGCGTCACAATTTTTCCAGCTACTGCACATGCTGCCGCTGTCTTTGGAGATGCCAGATAAATTTCAACTTTAGAAGTACCCATTCTTCCAAGAAAGTTTCGGTTGTTCGTTGCTACAACACGCTCGCCGTCAGAGAGGATTCCGCCCGCTCTTCCGCAGCACAGGCCGCATCCCGGATGTGTAATCATGGCGCCTGCCTCTGCCAGTGTATCGAGAATGCCCATTTTGCTTGCCTGCAGATAAATCTTGCGGCTTGCCGGTGTTACGATCAGTTTTACGTAGTCGGCTACTTTTTTGCCTTTTAAAACCTCGGCTGCCGCCTGCAGATCCTCGAGACGGCCGTTCGTACAGGAACCGATGAAGACCTGATCGATCGGGGTTCCCTCGAGAACGCTGGTATCACGGATCTTGTCTACCTGGGACGGGCATGCCATCACCGGCACGAAGTCCTCAGCACGGTAAGTGATAGTGCGCAGATATTTCGCATCCTCATCGCCTTTTAAGCTCTTCTGATAGTCATTGAGTTCAATCTCGCAGTATTCTGCGGTCTTCTCATCCGGGGTAAAAAGTGCACATTTGGCACCTGCCTCGATCGCCATGTTGGCAATCGTCATACGGCTTGCCACGGTCATATTTTCTACGGTGTTTCCTGAGAACTCCAGTGCGCGGTACGTTGCGCCGTCTGCACCGAGGTCACCGATCAGACGCAGGATAATGTCTTTTGACATCACATTTTTCGGCAGCTCGCCTTCGATGACAACTTTGATCGTCTCCGGCACTTTGATCCACATCGTACCCGTTCCAAGGATGCTCGCCATCTCTGTGTAGCCGATTCCGGAAGAGAATGCACCGACACAGCCGTATGTCGTCGTGTGGCTGTCGGTTCCGAAAACAACGTCGCCCGGTTTTACGTAACCTGCCTCTGTCATTAACTGATGGCAGATTCCGTCGCTTCTGTGTACGTTTTTCATGCCGTATTTCTTTGCAAATTCATCGCCTTTGTGGAAATGTCTCGTATCGTCCACCTGGCTTGCCGGAACGAGGTGGTCGTAGATCAGAACGACTTTATCCGGGTCCCACAGTTTGGTAAAGCCCATCTCCTCGAATTTATCGCCGACAAACGGGATGAAGATATCATGAATCATGACTCTGTCCACGTTGACCGTCACAATGTCGCCCGGTTTTACGTCTTTTCCGGTGTTGTGGCGGATGATTTTTTCAATTACTGTATTGCCCATCGTTTCTTCCTCCCGCTCTTAATCCAATCCGTTGCGCTTGCGCATTGCCTTTACCAGGCCGCCTGCCTGAATGATATCCATCAGGTTCTCCGGCAGAGCTGCGATCGGGTATGTTTTTCCGTTGTAATCAACATGCTCATTCATCTTGACGGTGATGGTGTCGCCCTCTTTGATATCGTCGTGCAGATCCGGCTGCTCGATCAGAAGAAGGCCGTTATTGATGGAGTTGCGGAAAAAGATCCGGGCAAAGGATTTCGCGATAACGCAGGAAATGCCGAGCGCCTTGATGATCTCCGGTGCCTGCTCTCTCGAGGAGCCGCAGCCGAAGTTCTTTCCTGCCACGATGATGTCGCCCTTTTCAATCTGTCCGGCCAGTTCCGGGCGGAGCGGGGAAAAGCCGTACTGTTTCATATCGTCAATTGTCTTTAAAGCAAGATACTCGGTCGGGATAATGATATCGGTATCAATATCGTCTCCAAGCACCCATACTTTTCCTGTAAATGCTTCCATATGTTTATTCTCCCAAAAATATTATGTATCCCTCAAAGAAAATGGTCAGATCTGATCTGCCGTCGCAATCTTTCCGGCAATTGCAGATGCGGTTACGGTTGCGGCAGAGCCCAAGTATACTTTGGAGCTTGGATGACCGGCACGGCCCTTGAAGTTACGGGTTCCGGTGCTGATCAGCACTTCGTTCTCGCCGATGACACCCTGGCAGCTTCCCCAGCAGACGCTGCAGTTCGGGTTCATGACGATGGCTCCGGCCTCCATGAAGGTGTCGATGATGCCTTCTTTTAATGCCTGGCGGTAGATCGTCTGGCTTGCCGGAACAACGAGGAAACGGACGCCCTCTGCGACTTTCTTTCCGCGGATGATCTCTGCGCCGACGCGGAGATCTTCGATTCTTCCGTTGTTGCAGGATCCAAGGAATGCTTCATTGATCGGCGTTCCGCAGGTCTCTTCTGCCGGAACAACGCGGTCTACGAAATCCGGTTTTGCAACAACCGGGCGGACTTTGGAAAGGTCAAAGGTGTACTCTCTGACGTATTTTGCGTCCGGATCGCTGTGGAAGATTTCTTTTGGCTCTCTTCCGTGCTCTTTCAGGTACTCGATGGCTTTCTCATCTGCCTCAAAGATACCGGTCTTGGCGCCGGCCTCAACTGCCATGTTGCAAAGTGCCATACGGTCGCTGATGCTTAAAGTCTTTGCACCCTCACCGGTAAACTCCATCACCTGGTAGTTGCATCCGTTTGCGCCTACCTCGCCGATGATGGTGAGGATCAGATCTCTCGCATAAACGCCCTCCGGCAGTTTTCCTACAAGATTGAATTTTACGCTTTCCGGTACGAGTACCCAGGAAGTTCCCGTTACCATGCCGTACAGGAAATCGGTACAGCCGACACCGGTGCCGAATGCGCCGAGTGCTCCGTAAGAGCAGGTATGGCTGTCAGCGCCGAAGATCAGCTCGCCCGGGCGGACGTAATTCTCGATCATCACCTGATGGCATACACCTTTTCCCTCCCAGAAATCAATGCTATTCTCTCTTGCAAAATCACGCATTTTTTTCTGGGATGCCGCTGTTTTCGGGCTGTCGGACGGTACATTGTGGTCAACGATAAAAACCAGCTTTTTCGGATCCGCGATGTGCGGATGGTTTAATTTATTGCGATACATATCAACCGTCAGATGAGTAGTTCCATCGTTGCTCATCAGACGATCCAGTGTTACAGTGTGGATATCTCCCGGTTTTACTTCCGGAACGCCGGCTGCAGCGGCGATAATTTTCTCTGCAATTGTCATTCCCATGGTCTTACTCCTCCTCGCGGTTCAAAGAAGCGATCAGGCCTCCCTGATTCAGTATATTCTGCATATATTCCGGCAGTTTCGTGCAGGTGTACGTTTTCCCGTTCACTTCTGCGGTTCCCTCGGACATGTGAAGGATCATGGTATCACCGTTTTCTACGGCATCCGGCAGGTCTTTACAGACAATCGCCGGCAGACCAATATTGATGGCGTTGCGGAAAAAGATTCTGGCGAAGGATTTTGCGATAACTGCCTGCACACCCAATGCTTTTAAAACACCCGGCGCCTGCTCTCTTGAGGAACCACAGCCAAAGTTTTCTCCTCCTACGACAAAATCTCCCGGTTTTACTTTCTTTGCAAAGTCCGGATCTAACGATTCAAACGCATGGCCTTTCATCTCATCCAGATTCGGCAGAAGCAGATACTGGGACGCGATGATCTGGTCTGTATCAAGGTCATTATGAAATTTAAAAATTTTACCCTCTTCCATTTTCTTTCGTTCCTTTCGCATAAAAATTCTGACAAAATCTATTGTAACACAAAAGATATGGTTTGCAAAAGGGAAAAAAGCAAAAAATATAGGCCGCCTCACCTTTTTCCGGTAAGACGGCCTGAAATGCTTCTTTAGTGGGTCGTTCCCATTGCCTCTTTTACTTCTTCTTTGTTGGTTACAACCGCCTCGATGCAGTATTCCAGAGATTTTGCAATCGTTTCCAGCGGCATGCTTGCCATGGTGCTTGCTTTTCCGACTACCTGCTCGCATGCGAACGGTACATGGATGAAGCCTGCGCGGATGTTCGGATATTTCGTTGCGCACAGGTGAAGCACATTGTACATAACGCAGTTGCATACGTAGGTGCCTGCGGTGAAGGATACGTGGCACGGAAGGCCGTGTTCGCGGACGTTCTGAACCATTGCTTTGACCGGAATCGTTGCAAAGTATGCGGTCGGGCCGTCTGCCTGCAGCGGTTCATCGGACGGCTGCTCTCCGGCGTTGTCCGGGATTCTTGCGTCTGCAAGGTTGATGCCGACTTTCTCTACGGTTACGCATGCGCGTCCGCCTGCCTGTCCGACATCGATGACAACGTCCGGATTGTGCTCTTTGATGGCTGCTTCCACACAGGAAATACTTCTGGTAAACTCGGTCGGAATCTCAACTTTTACGATCTCTGCTCCGGCGATGGTATCCGGCAGAAGTTTGATGGCCTCGAATGCCGGGTTCACGCTCTCTCCTCCAAATGGGTCAAATCCTGTTAATAAAACTTTCATCGTCTTTTCTCCTTTTGTCTCTTAATTTTTGTCTCCTGGTTCTGTCCTTTAGTATAACACAGGCTCGGGTGCAATAATCTTTCCCCGGTCCATAATCTGACGGTTATCGGTAAAAATATCGGGTTCCCGGCAGACCAGGTCGAAGTGGCCTTTCGCATTCTGCACGCCGCCGAGCGCGATATTGCGTCCAAGCCCTACGTGGAAGGTTCCATACGCGGATTCATCCTCAATGTAGCAGTTGCCGAGGCAGTTCGAGCACGAATTCAGTCCGATGCCAAGCTCTCCTGCGATATAAATCCGTGGATCGAAATATTCCTCCATATACTTCTTTAAGCGGATGCCGGTCGGTGTCTCCTCGATATCGACATATGTTGTAACTGTAACCAGCGGTTGGATTCGTCATCCAAAATCCGCCGTTTTCCGCACTGCATCATGAATTCAATTCTACTAAAATATTCAAAAGATATCAACCTGTTTCTGATTTTTCTATGAAATTTGCACAATTCTTCCAATAAAAATCAATTTTGCGTCCGTACTGTCTGAAAATTTTGTAGAAAATTTCTTTTTCCTCAAAAAGAAAAAGAGGCGTTCACAGCCAGCAGAAACATTTCTTTCCTGCGGACCGTGACAGCCTTTTTGCCGTCTTTCTTTTTCTTATTTCCAGACCGTATCGTAGTTGATCGGTTTATAGAATGCTTTTTCCCGGCTCTCATGATCATCCGGACGGTTGCCGAGAAGCCACATGGTTTTAGTTGCGACTGCCTCCGGGGTCATATCGTATGACTCGAGAATGTTGCACAGGGTTTTCATCTCATGGCCGACTTCATAGACGGTCATATCGCTTCCCTCGTGAGAAACCTGGGTACACATGATGATGAGTTTTTCCGGGTACTTCTGGCAGAGCTCGTAAAACGGCTCCTTGATGCTCGCCGGAATACCGCCGACACCGAAGCTCTCCACAATGATCGCATCGTAGTGCTCAAAAATCGCCGGAAGCAATACCGGGCTGATTCCCGGGATCAGTTTCAAGAGAAAAACGTTATCGCTTAAGTTTTCATAAAAACGAACCGGCTTTTCATACGGCAGCATCGGCAGATACCGCAGAATCCGGCGGTCCTGTATTACCGCAAGGTACGGGAAATCGATGCTGGAAAAGGCATTGTAGCTCTTCGTCCGCACCTTCTTCGCGCGCGTTCCCGCGATGACTTTTCCGTCGAACACAATCTGCACACCCTGGGATGCATCATCACAGGCGTAATAAAAGCTGTCGGACAGGTTTGTCTTTGCATCCGTGATATCCAAATTGATCGGCCGCTGTGCTCCGGTGATGACGATCGGCTTTTCCGAATTCTGAATCATATAGGAAAGCGCCGCCGCGGTGTACGCCATCGTATCAGTTCCGTGCGCGATGACGAAACCGTCGTAATCCTCGTAATGCTCCTTCGCCACTTTCACCAGCGTGCTCCAGTTCTCCGGAACCACATTCGAGCTGTCCAGATTAAACGGATTCACCGCCGTAATCTCACAGAGGCCTTCCACCTCCGGAATATAAGACAATAACTCCTCCGGCGTAATCTGCGGAGTCAGACCATTTTCCGTCTTCTTCGAAGCGATTGTGCCGCCGGTTGCGATAAATAAGATCTTTTTCAATGTAAATCACTCCTGTTTTCTCGTTTGGTAACAAGTTTTCTTTATCTTAGCAGACTTTGGGGACGGCGTAAATGATGAATTTGGAAATCGAGAAACCAATCCTTTCCATTGACGCGAAAAATTCCGTTTGCTATACTGAATTTTAGACACAGAAAATCCTTATCTACGAATTTTACATTCAGAAAGCCAGGCTTCCTATGAATCATGAAAATCATCCCGGTCATCCATATCTTTATTCTTTTCTTCTTGTTTTCGGTCTGACGCTGATCTGCGCTCTGCCTGCGGGATCTTCGTATCGATCGGAGCGTGAAAAACAGGAAGCTGCCGAACAGCGCAGAATCCAGGAGCTGCATAATGAATTTCTGCCTCAGAAAGATTAAACACATGTTAAACATACGTGAAACGCCCTTTACCGGCTACGCCTTCAGCAGCACCTTCTGCCCGCAGACCGGGATTTCCTCGAGATACTTAAAATACCACTTCTTCCTCCGCGCCGAATACCGCACCACCACCGGAATCCAGCAATTTTCCACTTTCAGATACACATACTGCCCGGAAGCCACTTCCACCTCGCCGTTCTGCTGCTCTACAAATGCACGGTTTTTCTTTATTTTTACAATGCCTTTCGTCATAATGATCATCCTTTCCGAACGGGTTTGAAAAGATACTCTACCTGTATTGTATGCAGAGGGGATAGGAAATTTCCACTTTTCAGGGGCAAAAAAACAGGACACGGGATTCCCCCATTGTCCTGTTCTCCTTTTATCACACACCTGCTTACCCCTCAGCATCGTTCTGCTGCCAAACTTTATCGCTCGAATCAGAACAGCTGCCCCAGCAGTTTCAGCTTTTCCTTTTTGGGGAATGCGGCTTCAAATTTTTCAAAAGCTTCCGGGTTCTTCTCACAGATCAGAATCCGCCAGCTTACGAAAAATCGCCGCCATATATTCCAATGGTCCGCCCGCCAGATAATCATGATGAAGCTGCGCAAGTTTTGGATCGCGGTATTGTTCCAGCGTCAGCATTTTGCGAAAATTGGCAGAGAATGTTTCTTTCGTCCAATGCTCAAACTGCGCCATGCTGTAATCATGAATCTGTGCAATCGGGGTCTGCAGATAGAAGTGTAATGGGGTCTGGTACCAATGTACAGCTCCTCGGTGTCCAGAAACGCATCCCTGTGATCGACTCTTCCGGCCTTCCGGATCTGGCCTGTCTGTGCTTTTTTCAGGCAGCCACATTCCCGGCAGCCCGACTCACTGATTATCGTAACACAAAACCTCTCTTTGTGAAACCCCGGAGTCAAAAGCAAAAAATTCTCAAAACCAGTTGCTCTTGTTCTCCTGGTTTTGAGATTTTTTATACTATGTATCTTTTATTTTTCACCCGCCATCGGCTGATGGTCTGCAATTTTCAGAAAAACAAATCCAAGTGCAAAGAAAACCGCCAGACATGCAACCGCTACGTTGATCGTTCCTCCCGCCAGCTTTACAACTGCAATGACTACAGATCCAAGGAAGGAAGCGCCCTTGGCAAAAATATCGTAGATGCCAAAATATTCTCCCGAATTCTCCGCCGGAATAATTTTGGAATAATACGACCGCGACAACGACTGAATCGATCCCTGAAAGCATCCCACTCCAAATGCCAGAATCGCAAAGTGCACCAGCGTCCGCAGTGTCAGCGCATAGAGGCAGATGACAAAATAGCCTGCGATGCAGATCAGAATCAGGGATACCGTATCTTTTTTCCGCGACAGTTTTGCAAAAAACAGAGATCCTCCAAAAGCGACAACCTGCGTGGCAAGCAGGAAAACAACCTGCCCGACCGTATTCAGGTTCAGATCGGTTCCGATGTTGATGCAGTTGTCAATGATAGTTCCGACCCCATCAATATAGAGAAAGAATCCAATCAGAAAGAAAAATACTTTCCGGTCCGAAACTGCGATTTTTTTCAGGGTTCTGAATATTTTTCCAAATGTCTGACCGACGGTAACCGTTCTCATTTCCACGTAATTCTTCTGCCGATACTCCTTCAGCAACGGCAGCGTCACCACCAGCCACCAGAGAGCCGTTACGCAAAAGCCAATCATCTTAGAGACAAAATCCGGCAGCACCCCGACCATATCCGGCCCCAACACATAAGCAATCAGTGCTACAAGAAACGGAATGCAGGATCCCAGGTATCCCCACGCATAGCCATAGGAGGATACCTCATCCATACGTTCCTCCGTTGTCACATCATTCAACATGGAATCGTAAATCGTCAGCGATGCATTATAGCAGACTCTTGTCACAATATAAATGACCAGAAACAGCACCCAGCTCGTTGCAACGCCATTCAGCACACATCCTGTGATGCCAAGACCTGCCGTTGTGGTAAAAAAGATCTTTTTCTTATCCTTACGATCCGCCAGCACACCGCAGACAGGACCGATCAGTGCCACCACCACCGTAACAATGGAAATGGCAATCGAATAATACGCCGTCGCCTGATCCGAACTGATTTTTCCCGGCCCTGTACCGATTGCCAGACTCTTAAACCAGATCGGAATCAGCGAACAGGCAAGCATAATAAATGCCGAATTTCCCACATCATATAAAACCCATGCAAACTCCTGCTCCGTCAGATTTCGAAACACTTTTGTCCGATGAAGAGCCCGAAACAGACCACTCATACTACAATCCCCACTTTCTTTTATTTTGTCATGCAGTATCAGTGTAGCATAGATTTCTTGATATTCAAAGTATTTTTTGTATGAAAGTAGGCAAAATCATTTGCAAAACGCCAGTTTTCCCATCCTTCCATGATCCGCCGGAAATTTCACAGCAGATCATTTCGATTTCTCAGATTAATGCCGGTGTCTGCGCCAAAACGGAAAGAATCGCAATCACAGCAAAAATCACAGCAGCTGCCACTGCCACAATCATAATTTTTCTTTTCATAACATACCTGCTTTCTCTATCATGTTTGCGGAATATTTTGTTTTCGTAATCATATCTTTTTCCCTAAAGACATTATACCCTATGCATAGGAATACATCAAACTTTTCCAGTCCAGGCCACTTCCAGACAGCTTTTAAAAAACAGTTTGGAATGACTCCAAACGACTACAGGCGCAGGCAGTCATAATCGTCTGCGCCTGTAGTCGTTTCACTTTTTTGCAGATGTTTTACAAGAATCTGATTACTATTTTTTTATTTCTCTGCTATACTTATGCTAAGATACCAGACACGCTCTTGCACCGGCCTGGCAGTCCGTGCATTGAGAAAAGATAAGAAAGCAGAGGATCAAAGAGATGACGAAAATCCCAAACAGACTTCACAAATACGTGCCATCTATGCTGCTGTTTCTGCTGTTTGAAGCAGTGGCAGTTACGCTGTGGCTCACAAAGGACAATTTTTTCTATCTGCTGAATTTCAGCTACATCGGAGCCTGCCTTGGGCTTGGAACGGCACTGTTTACCGCCGGGAAACGGTATGCCCGGCATTTCGTCCAGTTGGCGGTGGGCAGCTATATGTTGCTGTACCTTGGCGTGATTTCCCGTGAAAATATGCAGATCGAAGGGTTCTGGTACTACCTGTTTCTCGGCGTTTTCGAAGCAGCAACTATCCACTACGCGGTTGCAAAAAATTTTCGGACCGTTGCTTTTTGGGCGTGGCTGGTGCGGTTACGCCTGCTGGACAGCTATGGTGCTGGACTTTCTGCCCTACAATCAGCCGCAGAACGAAAAGAAAAGCTGGGCTTCCTTCGCTATGTGATGTTTCTTCTGTCTCTGGCGTTGGTGTCTGGGCTGTTTCTGATGCAGGTGGCACATCTGGAGCAAATCATGTTCTGGCTTTTCCTGGCCGGAAATGCGCTTTATTACCTTGTCGGTATTGTGTTCGCCTTCCTGTTTCAAGATAACCGGGCATTCTGCAAGTACCTGTGTCCCATTACGGTTTTTCTCAAACCTATGAGCTATTTCTCTCTTCTGCGCGTCCACTGTGATGAGGATAAGTGTGTCCATTGCAGGAAGTGTCTGCAGGTCTGCCCCATGAACGTGGAGGTTAATAAGGAAACCCGCAAGCGGAAAAACGGAACAGAGTGTATTCTCTGCTATGAATGCACGAAAGTTTGTCCCTCAAAAGCACTGCATTAACCGTTTTTCTCTTCCGTAAATTTATTCCTCGCTTCGGCCGTCAGATCATTCAGCTCAGAGAAAACAGCGTGGCAATTAATTCCTTCTCTTCCTCTTCGGTCGGCAGATCTGCCATATCCATCCATCGTTCATATTCTCCGGCAAATCCTCCGGCAGCCATTGCCTCCATGCGAAAAGACGATACAGCCAGAAGTACGGATTGTCGCCACATCCGGACCCAGCGGATTCATAAAACCGATCCCTTAATTACCTATACATAATTTTACCTGATTTTTCATGGATCGTATATACTAATGGTTGGAAATCCCCCCTGTTATAACAAAATTCCAATCATTATCATACCATATATAGTACATTAATGATTGGAATTATCTATATCTTCTTTTAGCATTCTACTGCTACCTTAATTACACCGTCCCGCTTACCTTCAAAGAGTTCATAGGCTTCCTCTATCCTTTCTAATGGATAGGTATGGGTGATAAGCGGCTCTGTGTTCAGTTTTCCCTCTGCAATCAACCGTAATGTTTCTTCACAGTCACAGCCATCCACCCCTCCGGTTTTAAAGGTAAGATTTTTTCCATACATATCCGGAAGCGGCAGGATCTGTGCCTGATCATAAAGAGCAACCACCGTCACCAGACCATTGGGTCTCGCGCATTCCCAGGCCAGACGGAAGGTAGCTTCCGCCCCCGCAACCTCCAGCACAACGTCAGCTCCCCCATGATCGCTGTTTGCCCGTACAAACGCTTCACACTTCTCCGGAGAAACCAACAAAATCTCCGGATAATGCTGTCGGATAAACTGCAGACGATTTTTATCCTTTTCACACACAATAATCCGTCTTGGTTTTTTCAGCATTACCGAAAGCAGGGTACAGATACCGGTGGGGCCGGCTCCGATGATCAGCACCGTATCCTGCTCTGAGATCTCTGAAATACGCGCTGCCCAGTAACCGGTAGCCAGAACATCGCCCACCAGCAATGCCTGTCGATCCGTAACGCCATCCGGAATCTTATTCAGTCCCTGATCTGCAAAGGGCACACGCACATATTCCGCCTGGCCGCCATCAATCCGGCAGCCCAGCGCCCAACCGCCATTTTCATCTGTACAGTTATTCACATACCCTTTCTTGCAGAAAAAGCATTCACCGCAGAAGGTCTCCACGTTTACTGTCACCCGGTCTCCCGGTTTTACCTTGGTAACTGCCTTTCCAACCTCTTCCACAATCCCCACCATCTCATGGCCAACCGTGATCCCGGGTACTGCCCGCGGAACGCTGCCATGCTTGATATGCAGATCGCTGGAGCAAATGCTGGCGAGTGTCACTTTGACAATAGCATCCCGCTCCTGCATCAGGGTCGGTTTTGGCTTCTCTCTTAATTCGAATTTTCCTTTTGAAACGTAGGTATACGCCTGCATATTTCTATTTTCCTCCACGTTTTTTATAATCCTCATCTATACGTTTTTTCCAGTCTGCGTTCAACGGGGCACTGCACCGGACAGAGCTGATTGCTTCGCTGACCACCTCATAATTCAACGCAGTTCCTTCGCTGTCGCACTGATAGTTGACTGCACGGTCTGCACCGATTCCGAACTGGCTTGCGGTCTCTACCGCGTCAATATTAGCACCGAGGAACAAAAACTCCCAACCGTATTTCGCTTTCTGCCGCTCGATCATCTGCCTCACTTTTTCGCTGTTGTACCGGCGGCTGGCATTTTCCATTCCGTCCGTAGTGATTACGAACATGGTGTGTTCCGGTACATCCTCCGGTCTTGCATACTTATGAACATTTCCAATGTGATGAATCGCACCGCCGATGGCATCTAAGAGCGCTGTGCATCCGCGAACTGTATAATCCCGGTCGGTCATCGGTCGGATTTTCTTTACATCTACACGGTCGTGCAGGACTTCACTCACATTGTCAAACAGTACCGTTGAAATCAGTGCTTCGCCCTCTGTTTTTTTCTGCTGCTCAATCATGGAATTGAATCCGCCGATGGTATCCCGTTCCAGTCCGTTCATAGAACCGCTGCGGTCTAAGATAAAAACGATCTCTGTTAAATTCTTTCTCATATGCTTATCCTCCTAAAAGATCTCGCCCTTACGGGCTCGCTGTCGCAGTATTCGCCAAGGTTTCGAGCAAGCTCGAGCTTTGGCTCATTCCTCACGCAAATGACTGCTCGATTTCGTACCTTACAGCCATAGTATAGCGATTTTCTTTTGCGGAGTGGTCGCATGGAAAGCGACATTTCTTTTTCCTTATGTACCGATCAGACTCTGGTCAAAGGCAAACAGTGCCTCGTTAATTTCATACACATTATAGTTTCCCCGTTCGACAAAATATTCTACAATGATGTCAAATTTACTTGAATGGGACAATGTGAATCCTGCCTTGCCGAGCATCTCCTGCATCTGGGCAAGCGGTAGCTCCAAAGCGAGGGCAAATGCCAGCACCGTAGGTTTGGATGGCTTATAGAATCTATCCGAACGGATTTTTGAGAAGAGCTTTCTGTCAATATTTGCTTTCTTGTAGCACTGTGCATCCGTCATACCGCTTTCCTCAATCTTTCGAAGCAGCATTTCTGAAAAGCTCTCATCCATCTGCCCCAGCGCCTCTTCCAGAGACTGACTGCTGCAGGATTTACAGATTGCTTCGGGCGGCAGCGGGACAGATGCAGCTTCAAAGCAGGATTCCTCTTGCCATGCTTCGGAACACCGACTCTGTTCTGCCCTCCTGTCGGTATGTTCTTCCACATACCTGTCATCTATGTACACTGCGATGTCATCAAACAGCTTTCCGCTAATCTGATATGTCTTTCGGTCAAAAATAACGATATAGACCATCATCTCGTTTTCCAGCAAAAATTCGCTGATGGTATCGACTGCAACCTTCAGAGCCTGGTCTTTTGGATAGCCGTAAACACCGGAGGAAATCAGCGGAAAGGCTACAGACTGACAGCCATTTTCTTTCGCCAGATTCAAAGATGTCCGATAACAGGATTCCAGAAGCTCCTGCTCCCGATGCCTGCCATCCCGCCAGCGCGGACCGACTGCATGGATCACATATTTGCAGGGCAGACGGTATCCCTTTGTAATTTTTGCACTGCCGGTTTCGCAGCCATGCAGCGTACGGCATTCTGCAAGCAGTTCCGGTCCGGCCGCACGATGAATGCAGCCGTCCACACCTCCGCCGCCCAAAAGGGACGTGTTGGCAGCATTGACGATTGCGTCAACACTCATTTTTGTAATATCGTTTCTGATCATTTGCAACGGCATGAAGCACCCCTCCCATTCGTCCAGCAGTTGAAAATCAACATTAGTAAATAAAATATCCCATAACATAAGCTTCTTTAAAAACACTTTGATTCTTGACTCCAGGAACTTTATCGAGATATTCCATGTCATTACTTGCAATCTTAACTCTTTTTAAGTTAAGATGCAATATTTGAGTTAAAAGTAGTTGAAAATCAACATTATTAAAAATCATTTTCGAAAAAAGTCCGATGCAACATGAGCATTACACCCACACTGCACCGGACATTCCACATCATCAACTGCTCTGTCTATTTTCTTCTTCCTGCTCATGCAGCTGCTCTTTTTTCTACTCGTCCCCTTTCAGGATTTCTTTGCCACAATGTCAAGTGATGAATTAAAAAAAGACAAGCAACATCAAAGAAAAATTTCTTTCACAGCACTTGCCTTTTTCTATTATATTATCGTTATAAAAGCTCCTACTTGAATGCTTACAAACTGTTCTTCAAAATCTCCAATACCTCATCATGATTCAACACCTTATATCCACCTTCCATGATGATGGTTCCATTTGCAATACCATGCAACATTTCTTCTGTTGCCCCCAACTCATGGAGATTCATTGTAAGTCCCAGTTCTTTCATCCAAACTTCCATACAGGAAAGCCCTTCTCTGGCAACCTGTTCATCAGCTTTTCCAGCAGGATTGACCTCCCACACATTCACAGCAAAACGGCAAAACTTGCTAAGACCATAAGGCATAATATACCGATATTGAACTTATTATAAATGAATCTATATCACCTGAAATGTTTTCCATTTTCCGGACTTCTGCCTCCAGAAGAAAATGACCGCCCGAATGCTCCAGTCACAAACCATTGCAATAGCAATCCCGATCACGCCCATTTTCAAAACAATTCCCAAGAGCCATGATAAAAGCAGACGCACCGCTATCGTGGAGATAACCGAAACATACATGGTAAATTTCACATCACCCGCTGCCCGCAGCCCATTACTAAGCGCACCGGAAAAGGGATATGCTGCTGCATTAAACACGTTATGGATTAAAACCAGCCAGATTACAAGCCGTTTGGTCTCCGGCTGCAAAGCATAAAATTTCATAAAGAATGGAGTCAGAAGAAAAATCAAAAGATTCCATGCCGATGAAATCAGCAATGTGATTCTTGTCAATCTCTTAAAATAATGCTCCGCAGCATCTGCATCCCCATTTCCCATACACTGTCCAATGACCGTTATAAATACGGGACCCATAGCGACTCCCGCCAGCGCAGCCAATGACCAGATACTTTGTGCAACACCATTTGCAGCAATCTGATATGTTCCAAAAAGTGCAACGATACCGCTTAATGCTACTTTGACTAACTGGAATATACCGTTTTCCATCCCATTTGGAATAGCGATTTTTAGAATTTGTTTCATGAAATCCACATTCCACCGGAAAATCCACTTGCAGCGATAGAACACTTCATTTTTTCTCTGAAAACAAAGTACTGTAATCATCACGGCTGAAAATGTCCGAGCGATCAGTGAAGGGTATGCAACACCTGCAACACCTGCACGCAAAACAAGTACACCAATGAAATTTCCAATAACATTGATGATATTGGAAATTACCGACAAATACATGGTCACACTGGTTTTTCCAATACTGCGAAAAAGGGCAGCGCCAGCATTGTAAACCGCCAATGCCGGATAGGAATATGCAGAAATCCTAAGGTATGTAATACAAGAGTGCATCACAGAATCTTCCACTTTACCGAACATCAGACGAAGCATCCCTTCATTTCCAATTAGAACCATCACTACGATCAGTATGGAAAAAATCGCAGAAAATGAAAGAAGCTGACTGGCGGATTCTCCAGCGTCATCATTTTTCTTTCTACCAATATACTGGCTGATCACAACCGCCCCTCCAGATGCCAATGCTGTAAACAGATAAATAAAAATAGTATTGAACTGATTTACCAGTGAAACACCGGATACTGCCACTTCTCCTGCGTAGCTGACCACCAGTGTGTCCGCCATCCCTACAAGCATTATCAGCAGCTGCTCTAAAAACAGGGGAATAATCATAGCCATCAACTTCTCGTTTGAAAACAGAGTTGTTTGCTGATTCACGCCTTTTCCTCCTCTTATTGTTATTTTTTTGTTTTACAGATCATATAATCGATTGCATCAAGTGACTGCTGCTTTTCATGTACCTCATCAAGCAATTTGTACCGATATTTTCGCAACATCCTTATCTGCATTTCTTGATCTTCGCATCCTGAAATTTTTGCGATTTCTTCTTTGCTTAATCCGGCGTTTATACGGGAATCATAATCCGGTTTCATGAAATGGCACTCCCTCCTCAATAAAAAATATAGGTGCAGAAATTAAAGCTGTTTGCTTTATCTCTACACCTATATTATAATTTTCTAATTGAATTATATCAAATACTTAGTTTTTATGGTTTGTCCATGCCTAAAAAGCATTGAATATGTTTGATGAATTTTGTGGTTGCTAAGCTAAACGGCTGACCACGTTTCCATGCTAATACACTTGTTGCTGTAAGTGGCGGATCAAGCGGTCTGAATGTAACCTTTGATTGATTCCAGAACGGTACAGCCCCTTCAATCACCAATGAATATGCCAAGCCTCCATTCACCATAATTGCGCTGTTCGTACTTAAATTGCTGGTAAAAACAATATCCAGTTTCTCATAGTAGTTGCCAAACCAACTTGCCAACTCACTCTGCACATTCATACGCCTAGGAAGAATCAAAGGCAGTACAGACAAATCTTTTGCGCTTACCGTTTCTTTCTTGGAGAGTGGATCATCCGATTTCATCAGAACCACCCATTTTTCCCTTATATTCAAGCGAATAAATTCATATTTTTCCATATCAACCGGCTCAAGAAGCAAACCAATATCCAGTAGTCCCTTCTCCATTTGTTCCTTTACCAAATCTGCTGTGGCTGTAAAAATGTCAAAAGTAACACGGGGATATTTCCGACGAAAGGACTCAATTATTTTAGGAAGAAGTTGTACAGCAGCAATTTCTCCACACCCAATGGAAATTTTACCTTCCACCTGTTCCTCTTGCTCCACTAATTCTTTTTCTGTCTTATCTACAAGCTGCAAAATTTCTTCCGCACGACGGCGAAGAAGTATTCCTTCATTTGTCAATTTGATTTTCCGTGTCCCTCTATCAAACAGCTTTACACCAATATCTTCCTCCATCTGTGCAAGCTGACGTGAAAGTGTCGGCTGCGTGATATGTAAAACTTCTGAGGCTTTTGTGATACTTTCTTCCCTTACTACAGTCAGAAAATATCGAAGAACTCTAATTTCCACGAAAAATACCTCCCAAATTCATCATGCTTAATAAGTATATTTTAACGTATCTATACTCGAAAGGCAATAAAAAACATCTGCTCATCGTATGCTTACCGGTAATATAATTTTATGTAAAACTTGATAAACACCTATCATTTAATCGTTCTGTCTACATTGTAGAGCGGGGAAAATCGAAAAACAATGGACGGAGTACAAGTCCTTCCAAGAGGGATAAGAAAACTTCTGAATGGGTAAACAGTGCTAAAAAAGGTTCTGACATTGAAGCACAGCTCCATGTCAGAACCCATTTATTTCACAAATTATTTTTGGGGGTTGCGTCGCCCGGTGTTTTCCGAGCCACGCACTTCCTCATGGTAAAAGTAATCCACAATGACCGGGTGCCCAGGCTCTGCTCGTCCGTAGGGCAGCTCGTTGTCCACGAAGGGACAGCTGTTTTCTTTCGCCAGCCGTTCCGCTTGATCCTCCAAACCACGGAAGTAGCTTCTGTCTCTCTTGTTGTAGATAGCGTCGTACAGCGGAACCAAGTCAGGATGTTTTTTACGTATATAGTCAAGGATGTCTTTTTTGAATCCGCCTCGCAGGTTTAGATTTTCTAACCATATCAGGTCGCATTGATTTCTGACCTGATGGAAGATAGCCTCAAAATCCGTGATACCCGGAAAGACAGGGGCAATAAAGCAGACGGTGCGAATGCCCGCATCATAGATCTGCTTCATGGCATCCAGCCGTCGCTTGATGCTGACGGCATTGTCCATATCGTTTTTGAAATCCTCGTCCAGCGTATTGATCGACCAAGAGACCGTGACCTTTCCCAGTTCTTTCAGAAGATCGATGTCACGGATTACCAAGTCTGACTTGGTGCAGATGAGAATTTCCGCCTCGCTGCCCCGGAGCTGTTCAAGAAGCTTTCGGGTGTTCTGAAACTGAGCC
>ENA-OQHL01000439-OQHL01000439.1-human-gut-metagenome-genome-assembly--contig:-NODE-439-length-29673-cov-5.901713_pt1 | contig 29673 bp, 30 predicted proteins | sample MGYA00242565_ERZ504723 | MGnify/ENA primary metagenome ERZ504723 (study PRJEB26092, sample SAMD00036211) | human gut metagenome | host: Homo sapiens | study: EMG produced TPA metagenomics assembly of... | reverse complement strand
CCTCTTTATGAAACAATGTATAATTCGGCCAATCATACACCCACGAACACATATTTAATATTATAGCTTTCACATATTTGTGATAAAGCTGGAAAAATCAAATGAGATAATCATATCAATCCCATTCTCAACAATACTTATTATTTCTTGCCTTACACTTTCATCTATTCCTAAATACTCTCTAACTTTATGCTCAATAACTATAACCTCATCAGTAATTTTATTAAGTGCATTTTCTAAATCTTCTTGTGAATTCTCATACCAACTACAATATAATACTTTCATTTTTCCTCAATTCTTATATATTAAATTATATATGTGAAAACCATTTTATTATTTCTTTATTATCCTCCGACATATTTTTCTGTATATAAATATTATCCTGCCATCCACCAAGCTCTTTATTAGAAATATTTCTTAGTTTTAAAAGATTTTCTTCCAACTTAAACTGTTTATTATCCTGATTCATAAGGCATATTCCTATCGCCCCTGCAATACACGTTATTTTTGCATAATCTATAGCTTCACCTACATTATAATCATATGTCAATTCACCTATTGCTCTATATACAGCTAACATATCATTAAATTTAAGTTGCTCTCTATTATTATGAGATGCTGAATTAGCATTATTTTTATATATGTATAAAACTTCTTTTACATTTCCAACCCTATTAATTCTAAGCGTTATATTGATAAGAAAATCCAAATCTTCATATATAACGTTTTCTCTAATCCTTACATTATAATCCTTTATTATTGATAGCCTAAATATCTTTGTTACAGCATATCCAACCCCAGCTATTATCTCACTGCGCTTAGCATCATCTAAATCCCCTATAACATCATCATTAATTGCCAATGCTTTATTTCCTGATAGTTCCTCATAATATGCACAATCTACCACATCATAATCATTATCAATTGCTTTTTTATATAATTTTTCATACATAGTGCTATCAATTATATCATCACAATCCATAAATCCAATATACTGTCCTGTAGCTTCTATTATACCAAGATTTCTTGCCCCTCCCGGTCCTCTATCTCTATCTGAATGAATTACTTTGAATATATCTGGTGCTTTATTACACCATTCATCTAATAATCTACCACTATTGTCTGTCGAACCATCATCTATAAATATTACTTCTAAGTCTTTTAACGTCTGATTAAGCAGGCATTCAACACATCTTTCTATATAATTCTCTGCATTATATACAGGTACAACAACTGATACTGACACCATAAATTCTCTCCTTAAATCAAAAAGGATTGCCACACAATAATATGACAACCCTTATAACTCTCTTAATATTAATTAATATAATTACTGAAGAAGCGAAAGAACTCCCTGTGTAGCCTGATTAGCCTGTGCAAGCATAGACTGTCCAGCCTGTGCAAGAATATTATTCTTGCTGTATTCAACCATCTCTGTAGCCATATCTACATCTCGTATACGAGATTCAGCTGCTGATGTATTCTCACTTGTTGTCTGCAAATTATTAATTGTATGCTCAAGTCTATTCTGAATTGCACCAAGCTTTGATCTCATATTAGATACAGAATTAATAGCTGCCTGAATAGAAGCCATCGCTGCACCTGCTGCTGAAAATGAACTTACTGTAAGTCCACTAATCTTAAGAGTTGAAGCATTCATATTAGTAATTGAAATTGAAACACTCTGTCCTGATAATGCTCCAACCTGTAATCTCATTCCTGTAAACGAACCATCCAGCAAGTTCATTGAGTTAAACTGCGTTGTTGAACGAATTCTATCAATCTCTGATGTAAGCTGATCCATCTCCTGCTGAATAGAATCTCTATCAGTTGATGTATTAGTGTCATTCGCTGCCTGTGTTGCTAATTCGTTCATTCTCTGAAGAATTGAATGTGTCTCGTTAAGAGCACCTTCAGCTACCTGTACTAATGAAATACCATCCTGTGAGTTAGAAGCAGCCTTATCAAGACCTCTGATCTGGCTTCTTAATTTCTCTGAAATTGAAAGACCTGCTGCATCATCTGCGGCTCTGTTAATTCTATAACCTGATGATAATTTTTCTGTTGATGATGCCTGTGCCTTTGTTACTGTAGATAAATTTCTATTAGCGTTCATCGCTGTAAGATTATGCTGTACTACCATTATAATTCCTCCCTGAATATCTTACTTACTCTTAAGTATATATTATAATTAATAAAATGTATATAAGTCTTCCATAACTTAATTATAATATATATCGGATATTTTTATATAGACTTAACCCCTTAATTAAAAAAGACTGTGACAATAACAATTACTTGTTAAAGTCACAGCCTTTTATGATAGTATTATAACTTCAACTACCTAATTAGCCTAAGAGTGAAAGAACACCCTGGTTAGCCTGGTTAGCCTGTGCAAGCATAGACTGTCCAGCCTGAGCAAGAATGTTGTTCTTGCTGTATTCAACCATCTCTGTAGCCATATCTACGTCACGGATACGAGATTCAGCTGCTGATGTATTCTCACTTGTTGTATTAAGGTTGTTGATTGTATGCTCAAGTCTGTTCTGAAGAGCACCAAGCTTAGATCTCTGAGTAGATACTGAGTTAATAGCTGCCTGAATAGAAGCCATTGCCTTTCCTGCTGCTGAGAATGAGCTTACTGTAAGTCCGCTAATCTTAAGTGAAGATGCATTCATATTTCCGATAGAAATTGAAATACTCTGACCTGATAATGCACCAACCTGTAAGTTCTTACCTGTGAATGAACCATCAAGTAAGTTCATTGAGTTGAACTGAGTTGTAGAACGAATTCTATCGATTTCTGATGTAAGCTGATCTATCTCCTGCTGAAGAGCATCTCTATCTGTTGTTGTATTAGTATCATTAGCTGCCTGTGTTGCTAATTCATTCATTCTCTGAAGAATTGAATGTGTCTCGTTAAGAGCACCTTCAGCTACCTGTACTAATGAGATACCATCCTGAGCGTTAGAAGCAGCCTTGTTAAGGCCTCTAATCTGGCTTCTCATCTTTTCTGAAATTGAAAGACCTGCAGCATCATCACCAGCTCTGTTAATTCTGTAACCAGATGATAACTTCTCTGTTGACTTCTGCTGTGCACTCTGAACTCCGCTTAACTGTCTGTTAGCGTTCATCGCTGTAAGATTGTGTTGTACTACCATAATAGTTTCCTCCTTGAATTCTTGGTGGCGTCCCTGCCACCCATAATTTAATTTGTTCAGAATCTCTCCTGTTATATATTATATCGGACTATTGTTCATTAACTTTAGCCCTAATATAAACTTATTTTAATATTTTTTAATGCAAATGTCAAAATATAGAAATATGCATATTACTGACCAGCATTAAAATATCGGTAAATATATGTATTATTTCTTCTGATCCATAAACTGTGGTTCAGAACTTACCCTGCTCATATTCTGATAATACTTATTAGCCATACTTACACTTCGCTTGGCTGTCTTAGCATTATCCTTTAACTGTCTGAACTTAATATCCACTCTGACTTTGTTTCTTGATTCCTGAGCCTGTATAGTCGCACTTAGCGATGTAGCTTCTTTTATAAGAACCTGTAGCTTTGCTATAGACTCCTTATAATTAGCCTTATATTCTTCTACATCTTCCTTAACTCTGTCAAATACTGACTGAAAACCCTCATCAAGAGCATTAAGTTCATCAATATAAGCTGCTTTGCTTTCCATATTACTCTGAAGCTTATCTCCATCGAATTCTTTATCATCAAGCAAAGCACTCTGTTCTTCATTAAGCTCAGATACTTTCTTAAGTATCTCTATCTTCTTAAGCAGACTATCTATCATTATCTGAAGATAATTCTCTGTAATCATATATTAATTACCAGCCTTTGCCATAACTTCTTTCCAAGTATCTCTCATTCCTCTTAATTCAACCAATGCCTGATCAAGAACTTCTGTATCTTTCCTCATATTAGCATCAACTAAAAGACTGTAGATATACTTGTACACATTATCAAAATCCTCTGCTACTGGGTATTTACGATTAAGTGTCGACTGAAGCTCTTCTATAATCATCTCTGCCTTTACTATATTAGCATGTGCTTTTTCTGTATCATTCTTTTCTATTGCAACCTGAGCAATGTTACAAAATTTAATTGCACCTTCATATAATAATAATGTAAGCTCAGCCGGTGTCGCTGTTAATATCTTATTGCGATTATACTGCTGTGCCATATTCTGATTATATATCATAAACTTGTCCTCTCTCCTGATGCCATAAACACCTTATATTCCTATCACTATATTATCCTTAATATAGAATTAAATCAATACCCAATTATCAACTTCCGAACAAACTAGACATTGATGATGTCTGTGAGTTAAGCTTTGATAAGGCTGATTCCATAGCTGAGAACTTACTATAATAGTAATCTTCCCAAGTTGTAATCTTATTCTCCGCATCACTTATCTTAGTTGTATATTCTGAATACTGCTTATTCATCTGCTTATCATTATATACTGTATAAGCACTACTTATTGAAGATGTCGCCATCTTATTACCTAAATCTGTATATACCTTTGTAAATAACTGTGAGAAGAATGAAACAACTGTCTCTGGGTCACTGGCTATTGCCGCTCTTAACTTATCATCATTACCAGATGTCACAGAATCTTCTGAATCACCATCTATATGATATACACCCTTTTCATTCTCACCAGAAGCAAAATATCCCTGTGTTGCTATACCAAAGCTTGATAAAGCATAAGACTTTCCATTAATCTTTATAGAAGCTGCCATATCATTCTTCATAGTATTAATAATACTGTTTAAAGTATCATCTTTTCTAAGAAGAGAATCTTTAATCTTAGTCTCCCACTTTTCAACTTCATCATCTGTCATTGCAGACTTTTCATCATCTGTAAGTGGTTCATAACCCTTAGAACTATCTGCATTATAAGCTTCGTCCATTGACTTAATAAGCTTATTATACTCTGTAAACATATCTTTAATAGACTTATAGATTGCATCCACATCTGTATCTGTAGTTATTGTAACCTTCTCATCATCCTTAGTCTTAGCAGTTACCTGTATTGTAAGACCATTAATTGAGTAGTTATTTGTATTACTTGTAAATTCAGCACCATTAAGTATAATCATAGAATCTTTACCTACTTCTCTGGCTGCACCATCAGAAGCTGTCAGATTACCCTTTTTAATGTCTTGATACATATCATAACTATTCTTCACTTTATTCTGATACTGTGTTGTAAGATCTGCCTTAATCTTAGCATTTCTCTCGTCAACCTCTGCAGCTATATCAGCAACTCCAGCAGCTGAATCTGTCTCTTTAATAGCTGATACAGTTGTCTTACCATCTGTCTCTACAATGTTGACATATCCCTTATCTTTATATTCCTGCATTGTAGCTTTAGCTTCATCATAGTTCTTAATATCACTTTCATTAGTGCTTATTGAACTCTTTAACTCATTATACTTTGTCTTATCTTCATCGCTAAGAAGACTCTCATCAAACTCGCCATTATCATTAATATAATTACTGTTCTGTTCTATAGCATCAAGGGCATTCTTGCAATCATTAAGTATAAGCTCTGCTCTTTCTCTTGGTGTCTTATCTGGATATACATCTATATCACCAGCAGCTGCATATCTAGTTTCAAAGCTGTCAACTGTAGCAGCAGCTTTACTATATGTTGCAAGCTTTTCCTTTGCTACTGTGTCAAAGCTGATCTTCTTGCTCTCATAAGCACTGTTAATAATATCATCAAGTCCTGATTTATATGTACCATCTGCATCATTATAATAATCTGCCCATTTCTTATACTCTGCTGTAGAAGTATCATCATTAGTATAAAGTCCAAGATTATATAAAGACTCCTGTCCCGCTGTATCATTAGCTACTAATGAGAAGTCACCATCTTTACCTGATGTCTTTGAACTTATGAAAAATCTCTGGTTAGTCTCATCAAAGCTTGCCTGTACACCCGCATCCTTAAGCTTTACTATAAACTGGTTAACTGTCATATCATCTGTAAGTTCTATATTAGTTGACTTGCCATCAACAGAAAGTGTAACACTTCCCTGTCCAGATGTCTTACCTGTTATAGCTGATAACTTGCTTGAACCTGTTATCTTTGATGTACTGTCTGATTTGTTTGTGACTTTACCACCTGTAAGATAACCTGATGATGCAAGTTCTTTAACCTGTAATGTCTGGTCGCCACTTACAGCACTTGTACTTGCTGTAACTGTAGCAACACTTGAATTAGATACAGTTGACTTCTTAAGGCTGTATGCTTTACTAAATCTCGCTGCTGAAAGCTTTCCACTATAAAAGCTATATATGCTTGTATTCATAGTCTTCCACTTTTCCTGTTTCCAGGAAAGCTTAGTCTGAGCCTTTACAAGATTGTCTTTCTTTAACTGATATCCTGATACAAGTGCTGTTACAAGCGACTCTGTATCCATACCTGAAACCATACCTGATAATCTTATTGGCATAATATTACCTCCTATCTCTTCTCATCAACAAGGATACCAGCAAGCTCCCAGGCTTTTGCAAGCATTTCAAGAGCCTTCTCTGATGGTATCTCCTTGATGACTTCATCAGTGTCCTTATCTTTAATCTTAATAGTAATACGGTTAGTTGGCTCATTATAACCAAATTCTGCTATTGTATTTCTATTAATTACTTTCTGTATATCTTTGAGTTCCTTGATACTTGCTTCTTTCTTCTCATTCTGCTGTGCAAGATTAGATTCGCCATTGTCAGTACCACTCTTCTGTGTATTGGTTATCTGCACTGTCGATGCTGTACTGACTTTACTATCTGCTGTCATCTCCTTTGCTGCTGTATCAGAAGAAGTCTGAACATTAACCTTATTAATCTGTGTTGCCTGAACTGCCTGATTATGGTAATTGGCAGCTATGCTCATTTTATCAATTCCCATTATCCTTCACCTCCGTGTGGTTATAAAAAATGTTCTCAAACCGATATTAACCAATATTACAATTCTGCAATATATATCCTAGTGCAGTAAAGAAATCCTTTTCCCGTATTTATTGCACTTTACTCAGTTTCTAAACCCTATATCGGCATTCTAATGCCATAATATAATATTATATATTAATTATATTCATTATAAATCATTACAATTGTTATAACAAATGTAACTATCATTTCTTAAAGAGTTGGTTAAGTGCCTTAACATCAATTGCCTGTTGTGTAGCTTCCTTATTAGCATCCTTTATCTGTACATATACTTCTTTTCTGTAGATTGGAACAGACTTAGGTGCTGTTATTCCAAGCTTAACCTGATCTCCTTTAATCTCGATAACTGTGACTTCTACGTCATCGTTAATTATTATAGCTTCATCTTTTTTCCTTGATAATGCCAGCATTCTACTCACCTTTCCTTTCTTCAAGAATTGAATAAATAGGATATCTGACTTCATAATCATTGTTGTCGGCTATAAGCTGTACACCCTTTAATGTATCAGCATTGACAATGATTGGAGCTTTGAAATTAATTGTCATCTTAGTAATATCTGCCGGAACAGTAAGTACACAAAACACTATAAGATCAGCTTCTTTAATATCACTTCCAAGAGCCTTTAACATCTCATCTTCAACTATCGGATCATAGTCTTCTTTAATAAGCTCCGGCTTTAACATTGGAAGAGCAAGTTCTGGCTCATCTAATGACTGTAACCACATTATTGATGCCTCGTCTCCCTTATCCACATCATATATAAGAGTGAACTTTTTACAATTCTCAAAGCCAATAATTCCAAGATCAAATGTTATAATCTTGTCATCGTCAATATCAACTGTTCCAAACCATCTTGTATCTACCTTCACTTTAAAACCCTCCATTAATTATCATTTTATTATCCAATAAAATCAAGTAATGTCTGCTGTACCACCTTGCTTGCTGCTGACAGTGCCGCATTATACACAAGATGGGCAGAAGTATAAGATATAACAACTTCCTCAAGATCAATATCTTCATTCTCAGACTTAAGACTTGTAAAATTAGTCTTCTGTTCTGTAAGTCTTGACTTGGTAAGGTCAAGTCTTGTAATCCTGTTACCTACATCAGCCTTGGCATTAGAAATCTGTTCCTGATATCCCTGCATCTGCCCGATACCACTCTCAAAAGCTTTAGTCATCTGGCTTTTTGCTAATTCCTGCTGCTTAGTAAGTCCTTCAAGAATATCACTTAAACTCTTCTGGTCTGCATCTGATGAATATCTTTCCTCTTTCATCATACTTTCAACCTTTGACATCTGGCTCTCTATATCAAGAACATTCTGTACTGCTGATGTGAGGTCATCTATATTTCTTCCAAAATATATATTAAACGCTTCATCTGCCTGAGTATTAACCTTTAACTTCTGTGTAAAATTAATATTATACTCTATATCTTCATCCTTCTTAGCATAAGTAACGCCTGTAACATTATCAACACAGTCAAAATACATTGTTGGATTAACATCACCCTTTTTGAAATTAGATTTATCATACTGCACTGAGAATGAATTGCTTGTATATACGTCCTTATATACATTTTCTCCAAGAAGAACTTCACCAACCTGTGAATTAATAACTATCTCATCATCACCTGGTATATAATTAGTATCTGATGTAAATGATACTGTAACTGCATTGCCACTTCCATCACTAAAGAAGTTACCTGTAACGCCTGTTATATTACCATTGGCATCTGTATTAGTTGTAACACCTGTAACTGCATTACCATCTGCATCTGTTACTGATATTGTTCCGTCTGTGTTCTTAGTTATTGAAGCCGTATTGCCCTGACTGTCTGTAATCTTAAATGTTCCATTAGCATCAACCTCTGAATAAGCAAGCTGTAATCTGTGTACTGTCTGCACATTTGGTGTAATAATCTTGCCATTAGCATCTTTCTTAACTGACAGATTCATAATATCATCATTAGAATAGGCATTAGTATATACAGTCTTACTGCTAAGTGCATCTCTTGTAAAGTTCTGTGTTATTGTATAGTCCACATCCTTAGCATCTGCATCTGACTGATATGTCAGAGGCTTGTCTGTTGCATAACCTGTGAATACATATCTTCCAGCATAATCTACATCTCCCTGTGTATAGAATGAATCCTTTAGCTTATTAAGTGTCTCAACAATTGTATTACGTTCCGAAGGAGAATAAGAATCTGTTGCACCCTGATTACAATAGCTATAAAGCTGTGATACTATATTGTAACTCTGGTCAAGAGCATCGTGTGTTACCGAAAGCCATGATGAAGCATCTGGTATATTCTTATTAATATACTGTGTAACCTGATCAAGACTTGAACGAAGTCTTAATGCTCTGATTGCAATAATTGGGTCATCAGAAGGCTTGTTAATCTTCTTCTGTGTAGATAACTGTGTATCCATTGTATTAATCTGACTTTTATTAGTCTGTATATTAGCTATAGAGCTGTTTATCATCATCTGATTAGTTATTCTCATACTATTCCTCCATTCATTTACAGATATGCTATGTGAACTAATTATAAGCCCGTCTGGTTAATAAGCTTGTCGTATATCTCGTTCATAACCGACATCATCTTAGAGTTAAGATTGTAAGCCTGCTGGAACTTCATAAGATCCATAGCTTCTTCATCAGTATCAACACCCATAACCGATAATCTCTGGTTCTGAATTGTTGTCTTCATATTATTATAGTTAGAAAGAAATGTCTTAGCCTTACTTGAATCAATTGATACATCACTGACAATACTTTCAAGGAAGTAAGCACCTGTACCACCATCAAATATCTTTTTCTTCTGAAGTGCATTAATCTGTTCAATCAGATCGCACTGTGATTCGCCGTCCCCTACATTTGACTTTGTCGCAAGCTTATCAGCATCCTCTAAAAGAGCCGAATTAACAGATACTGTTGTTGCTGTAAGAACTCCAGAACCATCCTGAACAACAAAAAGTGGTATACCTTTATTCTTAGCATCAGTTGTATCCGCATCTGATACATAGCCACTTTCAAATATGCTGTTAACTGCCTGTGCAAATGTCTGTATAAACGTATTAAGCTGTACCTGATAATATGGAACACCCTTATAATTAATATTCTCGCCTGCCTGTGCATTAGTCTCTGTTACGATATTACCATCAATATCTGTCTTGTATGTTCCATCATCATTCTTAGCATAAGACTCAATCTCTCCATTACAGCCATCTCTTATATCTATAAGTGCTTTTAACTGTCCTCCAAGTGAGTCACTGTATATATTAAAATCAGATCCGTCATTCCACTTTATATCATAAAGTCCATCTGCATCGCTTGTATTTCTTACTTCACCTCTTGCCACAACCTCTAATGTCCTGTAACTGTAATCATTAACAAGTGACTGTCCATTAATTGTTATCTGGAATGATGTAAGACCATTCTGGATTTCTGTCTCGCTTACTGTTATATTAACTGCCTTTGAAAGCTCATCAACTAATGCATTTCTCTGGTCACGAAGATCATTAGCATCACCATAGCACGCCTCAATCTGGTTAATCTGCTTATTAAGTGCTGTTATGTTCTGTGCAAGTGTATTAATATGCTCAACAGTATCCTTTACTTCGTTATTGGCATCTGCCTGTACATTTCTTAAGTTATTAGCTAATGTATTAAAGTAATCTGTCATACTCTTGGCATTATTAATAAGCTGGTTCTTTGCAGAAGTGTCAGCTGGTGTAATTGTAAGCTGGTTAACTGCATCAAAGAAATTGCCGTATTCCTTTGAGAAACCTGAAAGAAGAAATTCATTAAGATAATCCTCAACCTGTGTCATATAATTATTCTTAGCTTCGTACTGTCCATAGTTAGCACAGTTGTTACGATATTTCTCATCATAATAAGAATCTCTTGTCTGTTTAATCTCTACAACATTAACACCTGAACCAATTGTTCCGTATGTTGAATATGTTCTTAAAGCATCTGATGCCTGTAAAAGCACGCTCTGCTTAGTATATCCATCAGTATTAATATTAGAAAGGTTGTGTGCTGTTGTTGTAATAGATGTCTGTGCCGCCTGAAGTCCTTTGTATGAGATTGATAATCCAAAAAATGTAGATGCCATATTAACTCTCCATTCTGCACCTTTATACCAGTGCATTATTTACATTGTTGTATTAAACATCAATTATAATTCAATATAATCTGTAATTAATATAATCAAGAACCAAGTGATGTAACAAGATGTTCTATCATCTCACTTACAACATTAATATATCTTGATGCCGCATTATATGCGTGCTGATATTTTATCATCTTCTCAAGTTCTTCATCTGAAGATACACCTGATGTCTGTAATCTCTGGTTATCATAACCATCAACCATTGATGTCTGGTTATTAACAAATCTTGAAAGTACCTTACCAACTGTAGCAAACTCACCTATATAATCATTATAGAATGAATTAAAGTCTGCCTTGGCATATGAATCAGGATTAAGCGATGCGAACTTTTTGCTGAATGCATCAATAAGTTCATTAGCTTTAGAAAAATCTTCCTTGCCCTGTATTGTTGATAATGGAATTCTGTCAACATGCTGTGAAGCTTCTGGATTAACTAAAAGCTTACCAAGTGTATAATCTGTTTCATAATCTGCTGTGTTAAGATTATTACGGACATAAGTCTTAGTTCCGTCTGCCGCTGTTATCTGGATATATCTTTCTGTCCCCTCTCTCTTGAACAGTTCAACACCCATAGTCATATCCTTATCCATACCGAAACCAGCCTTGTCTGTATCAAGTACAGAATACTTCATATTATCAATAGTCTCAGCTGTTGTTCCTGCCTGGTCAACATAAAGCTTCTCACCTGATGAATAACTGTAAGTTCCATCACCATTGGCAACACCTTTAACTTCCTTACCATATCTGTCATAAAGTGTTGCATTAACTGAAGCATTATATATGTACTCATCAGCCTGTAATACATTACCGTCATTATCTGTAAGCTCTTTTGTTGTTTCTATTGTCTTTTCTGGACAAAGAATATCATTAAGGGAAGTAACTATTCCATTAACAAGCTTATCAAATCCAGCTATCGCACTAAGTATTGCTGATGGTTCAATATATTTGTTATAATATTCCTGCTTCTCGTTATATGCATCCATTGCATCATTATAAGCCTGAAGTCCGTCTGCTGTTGTAAGATCGTAATCTTCCTTCTCCGGCATAACAGGTACATCTGTATAATTAACTTCTATAGAACCTCTTGCTACTAAAAGACCTTTGAGTTCTCCCTTGTCTGTATCCTTCATATTATTAATATTAGAAAGATTAAATACATCCCTGTCATAACCTGGCCAGATTGGGATTAACAATGCACTATTATCAACCTGTCTTGTTCCCATCTCAGTAACCTGTGCCGATGTAACAAATGGTACATTCTCAGCAGTTACAATCACCTCACCATGTTCATTCTCATAATAATCAAAATCAATATAACCACTTAATTCATCTAACGCATTATCTCTTGTATCTCTTAAATCATTAGCACGTTCACCACTTCCAGATTCAACCTTGGCTATCTCTTTATTAAGGTCATATATCTTTTGTCCAAGATTGTTAATCTTATTTACCATATTATTAATATCTGTGTTAAGAGTTACCTGATAATCCTTAAGCCCAGCATATATTGCTTCAGACCTGTCTATAAATGCTGTTGCATTCTGGATAAGTGAAGATCTTGCAATTGTACTTGTTGGATTCTTAGTAAGTTCATTAATTGCGTTATACAGATTCGTTATCTGTGTCTGGTATGTAACGCCCTGCATTTCTCCAAATAAATCTTCTACTTCTTCTACTGCCTTATACTGGCTTTCATAATATCCAAGTCTTGCATTCTCTGTTCTGTATGACTTATCTATAAAATCATTTCTTATTCTGCTTATAGCATCAACATCAACACCAAGTCCACACTTGCCTGTGCTGTTTCCTGTTCCGAACACATTAACATACGTACTGTCTGCAAATGTAATCTGCTGTCTTGTGTATCCTGTTGTATTAACATTTGACAGATTGTGTGCCGTTGTATTAAGTGCTGTCTGTGATGTTTTAAGTCCTGACGCTCCTACCATAAGCGATGCCATTCCGTTAGCCATAATTCCTCCATATCCTAAACCCAGAAAAAAATCACATTCTCAAAGAAAAATCCCAATTCATTCCTTTGAAAATGTGACCCTTAATTCCGAATAATATTACTTAATCTATATTGTGTAATAATCAGAGTCAATCCGTTTCTTCTGATTATTAGTCCGGATTATATTTATTGTTTTGCATCAAATCCTGTCGCTCCAGTAATCCCCTGTTCCTCATAAGCTGTTCTTCCATAATTGGAAGTCTGTGGATCCATAACTGAATTCTTGGCAAGATCAAGCTCAAACTGTATCATATCCATTGATTCCTTGAGAAGCAGCTTATTATTATCATTAACTGTTGTAAGCTGGTTCAAAGTTCTTTTAAGTCTGAGATATACTTCTTCTAGTGCATCGTGCTCTTTAGGCTTCTTCTCAAGTATCTGTACTATATGTTCTACTCTTATCTCTTCATATGGAAGCCTTAGTATCGAGCATATCTCTTTCACATCTTCCTGTCTTTTCTGTTCAACGGTTTCAAGTTCTTCTATTAACTTCTGTTCCTGTAGGAATATCTTTTGTAATTCATCAACATCTCCCTTAACAATTGCGGAAGTCTTATCATTGGACAAGTCCAGAAGCTTATTATATCCTGTATCCTCATTATTCAAATCATCGATTAATAGATCTATTAAACTTGCCATGCTTTAACCTCACTAAAATGTTAATGTTGAAATTCTGTCAAGTATCTTATCCGCAACATCTTCAGAACTTATATTATATGTTCCGGCCTGAATACGTGCCTTAACATCATTAACCATATCCATTCTGACATCTGATGTAGAAGCCACTGCTGACTTCGCTACCTGATACAGCTTAGCTGTATCTGAAATCTCATACTTGTCATTCTCTTTCTTATTAGTAACAGCCTTATTATTCTTAGAATAAGAACTTGTCTTATATATCTGACTTACAGCATTATAAGCATCTATACGCATACTTACCGCCTCACTTTCTATCTTCAAAGTCTTGTAAGAACCATTATCAAAGGTGTCTGTAACAAACATTCCAGCCCTTAACTGCCTTATTACAGCTCAGTTCTCTGCTTTATGATTAAGTTATCGGTAATAATCTGTTATCTCTTAACCCCATTTTATAATTAATTTAGATACAAATACAATTAGTTCTTATCAAGAAATCTCATCTTGGCATCTGCTGACGATAATCTCTTTTCCATATGTTCAACAGCGGCATTAGACTCACCATACATTGAGCCAAGATTATTTGCCATTTTATTCTTACATCTTTCACAGAAACGTCCACTTTTTATCGATGCTCCACATCTCTCACATGTAATTCCAATCGGAGAATCATCAGCTATTACAAGCCTCTCGTCTCTTATCCACTGTTCAATCTGTCTTGTGCTTACGTCACATTCCTCTGCAACCTCTGTCATTGTTGCATTATGGTGATCCTGTATGTATTCCTTAACTTCAAGATACTTTTCTTCAATCTTCTCTATGCAATTAGGGCAAAGATTACGATATGGACCTCCTATATAATTATATAATTTGCCACAGCCTCTGCAATTTCTTACTTCCATAATATTCCTCCGTTCTTGTTACCTGTATTCAAAATCCTCTGCCAACGCAGAGTGTAACAGCATATACTTCTTTTACTCCTGCCCTCTTAAGACATTCTGCACACGCATCAATAGTTGTTCCCGTTGTATATATGTCATCTACTATTAATACTTTATTATATATTTATTAACATTATCAGCTATTTTAAAAGCCTTTTGAAGATTTTTTAGTTCTCTGGATATCATTAAGATTCTTTCATCGGGCTTGTGGCCCTTGTTCTAATCAGACTATGTTCATTGTATTCTATTATTTAAATGCTTCATTGACTTAACGGCTTTCCATAGCTGATCAATGCTCCATTGCCATGTAATTACTATGCCTCGTGTAACTTTAATTTGGATACATGAATTGGAACCGACATAATCACATCAGGCTGCCACATATTTATTACATCACCGTACCTGCCTGATATTTCATCTGCGTATACCTCTGCATATTCACGCTTATTATGATATTTAAAATTATAGATAGATTGTTTTATCCCCTCTGAATACTCATACACACTCACTGCCTGATTAAACAAATGCTGTTTATCCGTGCAGTCCTTACAATATTCCCTGTTATCGTCCTCTAATGCTTTGCCGCATTTAAGGCATGCAGGTTCTTTAATATATGTTATATATTTAAGACACCACGGACATATATTCATCTTCCTGTTATCAATAACAGGTCTGGGATTTGAACATATCGGACACGCCGGCGGAAACAATATATCTTTCACACCCGCTGCTATCCTTTTATATATTATGTCGTATTTATTCAATATTTTTTATTTCCTTTATCCTCTCATCTAAAGACGAATATCTTCTTGTTTCAGATACATTTTCTGCCATCTGGTTAAAAATTCGTTCATCACCTATCATACATACACACTTTCTTGCCCTTGTAACAGCCGTATAAAGTATGTTTCTGTTCATAAGCATCCTTGGCCCCTGATACATCGGTATTATAACCGCAGGATATTCACTTCCCTGTGCCTTATGTACAGTTATCGCATATGCAAGTTCAAGCTCGTCAAGCTGTGCAAACTCATAATCAACATATCTTCCATCTTCAAATTTGACAGTAACACTCTGATTATAATTGTTGATATCATCAATAATTCCAGTATCACCATTAAACACTCCACTGCCTTGCTCTACCGCAATGCCATAGCGGTTCTTTTTCTCCCATTCAAGCTGATAGTCATTCTTAATCTGCATAACCTTATCACCCTCACGGAATATTGTATCGCCAACTTTCTTCTCCATTTTGCCACTGTCCGGCGGATTAAGATATTCCTGCATTACAGTGTTAAGCCTGTCAACTCCAACAGATGATTTTCTTGATGGTGTCAAAATCTGAAGTTCACTCACATCTGCATTAACATACTTTGGAAGCTTCTCACTTATAACAGTCTTCATAGCCGCAATTATTGCATCTGATCCATTTCTATGTATAAACAGGAAATCCTTACTGTATTTATTAAGTGTCACCTTATCGCCTTTATTAATCTTATGGGCATTAGTTATAATCTCGCTCTCAGCCGCCTGCCTGAATATCTTTTCAAGCTTAACAACAGGAAAGCACTCAGATGCTATTATGTCTTTAAGAACATTTCCTGGTCCAACACTTGGAAGCTGGTCAACATCACCTACAAGTATAAGTCTTGTTCCAACTGCTACTGCTTTAAGAAGCGAATTCATAATATTAATATCAACCATTGACATCTCATCTACAATTATTACATCTGCTTCCAACGGGTTGTCTTCATTTCTGTCAAAGCTCATTCCAAGGCTTGATGTCTGATTTTTCTTGTCTTCTTTATCAGCCATAGTGCTTCCAACTATTTCAAGAAGTCTGTGAATTGTCTGTGCCTCAAAACCACACGTTTCTGTCATTCTCTTGGCAGCTCTTCCCGTCGGTGCCGCAAGCCTTATCTCAAGACCTTCCATCTCAAAATATTTAATTATCGTATTAATTGTTGTTGTCTTACCGGTTCCCGGTCCACCTGTTATTATAACAAGTCCGTTAAGTGCAGCTTTTACAACAGCTTCTTTTTGTATGTCATCAAGCACAATGCCCTCTGATCGTTCAATCCCTGCTATTCTGTTATTGACCTCGTTGATATTTTCATCGCATTTTATATCAAGTCCTGCCAATGCCCTTGCAACATTCTGTTCCATATAGAAATACATCGCAGAATACACATTTTTAGATTCCCCCTCTGTTCTTACAACAATCTTCTTATCTATAGCAAGATCCATAAGAAACTTATCATAATCAGCAATGTCAATAAGCAGAAGTGATGACACCTGCCTCTTTAATTCTTCATAAGGAAGATACACGTGTCCCTGCAATGCCGCCTGATTAAGACAGTAGAACATTCCACTTCTTATTCTGAACTCCGAATCAACCTTAATTCCAACTCTGGAAGCAATCTCATCAGCCGTCTTAAAGCCTACGCCCTCAATATCATCAGCCAGCCTGTACGGATTTTGTTCTATGATTGTGTAAATATCATTGCCATATCTTTTAAATATTTTATTGGCTAAATTCATCTGGATTCCATAATTCTGCAGAAACATCATCGCACGACGCATATCGTGCTTATCCGCAAGCTGGTTAGCAATGTCCATTGCTTTAGCTATGCTTATCCCTTTAATCTCTGCAAGACGTTCTGGTTCATCTTCCATAATGCGGAATGTATCATCGCCAAATGTATCTACTATACGTTCAGCCATCTTGCTGCCTATTCCTTTAACTGCACCAGAACTTAGATAACGCCTCACTGACTCCTTGTCCGCCGGCGCCTTGAATTCATAAGAAGAAATCTTAAACTGCATATAATATACTGCGTGTTTGACAAATTCGCCATTCGCAGTAATAAATTCACCTGTGTTGATATAACTTAACGTACCAACACAGGTGACATCTTCACCCTGATATATTATCTCAAATACTGTATATCCATTGTCTTCATTACGATAAATTATATTATCTATAAATCCTTCAACGTATTTAACAGACTCGTAATCCAATCTGCTTCCCTCTCTTTAATAATATATTAATATTAAAACCACATTGTGTTTAATAAAACCGTCCACTTAAAACACACTGCAATCTATAAATCTGAAGAATAATTACGCTTCATCTGTTCATATAATGTCTGGGCTATTCCAAGTCCTTTCCCATTATTAGACTCTGTAAATACTTCTGCGTAGTTCTTTATCATCTCATCGCCAAAGTAACTTCCCATTGTACTCATAGCCGAATCCGAACTGCCTGAAATAGATGCCATACTGCTGAATAAAGATGAGTCGTCGTCATCATCTGCATCTATCTTAGCCATTTTCTGCATTGACTTTAACATCTGCTCAACAAAGTAGCTTTCAAAGTCCTTGCACACGCTCATAAGTTCATCGTCTGATGCCTGTGAGAAATCTGTACTTGTAAGCTTATCACTAAGCTGTGATGAAGTTTTATCATATGTATCTGCATAACTTGTACTTATTGATGTTGAATAATCCATACCTATTCTCCCTTGTCATTACTGCAAATCATATCTATTTTATTTATCTCTTTAATGAGTTAGCCTGTTCCATCATTGTATCTGACGTTGTGATTGCCTTAGAACATAACTCATATGCTCTCTGTGCTGTAATAAGGTTAACCATCTCTGTTGCCACCTGTACATTTGACGCTTCAAGATAATTCTGCTTTAACTGACTCTTCTTAGCAACTCCGTCAGTCTCCTCATTCATTGGAACTCCTGATGCTTCAGTCTCTGCAAGATAGTTACCACCAAGCTTATCAAGACCTGATGGATTAGCGAACTGGAAAAGTCCTATCTTAACACCTATATTAGCAAGATTACCATCTTCACCTGGATACATAAGGTCACCCTCTGATGATACCTTAATATTAGCCGCATTGTAATCTGATGATAATACGATTGGCTGTCCATCTGTGCTAAGTACAGGATAACCATCTGCTGTACATAACATCATTCCTTCTGTTGCTGTTGAGAAGTAGAAATTACCATTACGTGTATATACTGTCTCGCCTTCTTCATTCTGTACAGCAAATAATCCGTCACCACTAATCGCAAAATCAGTTGAGCTGTCACTTGCATTCATAGCACCCTGTGTAAAATGTGATGTAACTGACGCTACTCTTGCACCAAGTCCTACCTGTGCAGCTACCGGCTTATATTCTCCATTCGCAGATGTTGTTCTCGACTGGAGATTCTGATATAATAATGATTTAAATTCTGTTGATTCTGACTTATAACCGACCGTATTAACATTAGCCAGATTATTAGATATTGTATCTACACTTGTCTGCTGTGCCATCATTCCTGATGCAGCAGTCCATAATGATCTCATCATAATCTTATCCTCCTATGTGATTACAATTCGGAAATACTTACCATCTTGCCAAGCATTTCATCAATCGAATTAACAATCTTCTGATTACTTTCAAATTCTCTTGCTATGTTAATCATATCGACCATTTCTGATACAACATTAATATTAGATGTTTCAAGATACCCCTGATTAACACTTGCTGTTGAATCTTTAAATGTTGCACCGTCTACAGCTCTGTAAAGATTTTCTCCATATGCTTCTATGTAATTATAATCTTCAAAATCTACAATTCCAAATGTATCTACATACTGTCCGTCTGCATATATTCTTCCTGTAGAATCAACTGTAAGCTTGGATATGTCTGTTGGAAGAACGATTGGATCTCCACTCTCTCCAAGCACATAATCACCATCCTTGGTAACCAGATAGCCTTCGCTGTTCATCTGGAACGATCCATCCCTGGTATAAAGTGTTGATGTCTCACCTGCTTTGTTAGTGAATGATATAGAGAAAAAGCCATCGCCTGCAAGTGCAAAATCATAAGAACTCTCAGTATTCTTTAAAGAACCCTGATCCCAGCTTCTGTAAGTTTCTCCTATCTTTACTCCAAGACTCATCTTGCCTATATTCTGATTCATATAACCAACTGTCTCATCTTTAACCTTAATCCCATATACTGAATCAAAGCTCTGGGTAGTCATGCCCTCTTTCTTGTAACCTGTTGTTGTAGAATTTGCCAGATTATTAGATACAATGTCCAGTCTCTTCTGCTGATTCACCAATCCAGTATAAGCAGTATATAAACCTCTTACCATACCTGACCCCTTTTCTTAAATCTATTCTTCTCTGTATCCTGAAAGGAATTCAATAAACTTACCAGTTCCTATAGCAACTGCTGTCATAGGGTCTTCTGCTGTCATTGTGTTAATTCCTGTCTTAGACTCTATAAGATCTTCAAGACCTGAAAGAAGACTTCCGCCTCCTGTAAGAACAATACCTCTGTCTGCAATATCAGATGCAAGTTCTGGAGGTGTCTTTTCTAATACGCTGTGTACAGCTTCAACAATCTGTGAAGTAGCTTCTCTTAATGCTTCTTCTGTCTCTTCAGATGTAACTTCAACTGTCTTTGGAAGACCTGTAACAAGATTACGTCCTCTTACATTCATTGTAACTACTTCTGGTCTTGGATACGCTGATCCTATCTTTATCTTAATATCTTCGGCTGTTCTTTCACCGATAAGAAGGTTGTGCTTCTTTCTCATATATCTAACAAGTGCTTCATCGAAATCATCACCTGCAATCTTTATAGATGTACTAACAACAGTACCTCCAAGTGAAATAACAGCGATATCTGTAGTACCACCACCGATATCAACTATCATATTACCGCAAGGTCTTGAAATATCAATACCTGCTCCAATAGCTGCCGCAATTGGCTCTTCGATAATTGCAACTTCTCTTGCTCCTGCCTGAAGAGTTGCATCCTCAACCGCCTTCTTCTCAACTTCTGTAACTCCTGATGGAACACATACGCTTATTCTAGGCTTCTTTAACATTCTTCTACCAATTGCTTTCTGAATGAAATATTTAAGCATCTTTTCTGTTACTGTGTAATCAGAAATAACGCCCTGACGAAGAGGTCGTACAGCGACAATATTACCAGGTGTTCTACCAAGCATAAGTCTTGCTTCCTCTCCGATAGCTTTAATCTTATTAGTATCTCTGTCAAAGGCAACAACTGATGGCTCTTTTAACACAACACCCTTTCCTTTTATATATACAAGAATACTTGCAGTACCTAAATCAATACCAATATCAGTAGATAACATACTGTTCTCCTCCCTAATCTTCTATAATTATCCAATCTATTACATAATTCTGTTAAAGCACTATACATTAAATACTATAAGTACTATACATTGTAAAATGCTATACTATATTAAGTATAAAATACTATATACCAGCATCACACTTTAACTTTTCCAACAATTATATCTTGTTAATATACCTGCTATCAAAAACATTTTTCATAGCTAATCAACATTATATACATAAATACAGAATTTTAAAAGTCCTAAACGCTAAAAAAAGAAAAAATTTTTTAAAAGCATAAAATAGCATTAGATTTGTGTTCGATATTCTTGATATAACACCAAAATAATGAAAAACTCACATTATTGACAAAACCTACATAGCAGAAAATTTACATTTGCATTCTTACAAAAAATCAAAATATGGCGGATACATTTTACTAATTCTAAAATGTATCCGCCATATATCAATTATATAATTATATTAATTCCTATAATTTAACTAATTTAATCCATCCAATTATATCTTTATTAAAGATACTTCTTAAGTGCATCAACCTTATCTAACTGCTCCCAAGGAAGGTTAAGATCTGTACGTCCAAAGTGGCCATAGCTTGCTGTCTGCTTGTAGATAGGTCTTCTTAAGTCAAGCATCTTGATAATTCCGTTTGGTCTTAAATCAAAGTTCTCTCTTATGATTTCTACAATCTTCTCATCGCTTAACTTACCTGTGCCAAATGTATCAACACATATAGATGTTGGATGTGCAACACCTATAGCATATGAAAGCTGGATTTCACATCTGTCGGCGATACCTGCTGCAACTAAGTTCTTAGCTACATAACGGGCTGCGTATGCTGCCGAACGGTCAACCTTAGTGCAGTCCTTACCAGAGAAAGCTCCACCACCATGTCTTGCAGCTCCACCGTAAGTATCTACGATAATCTTTCTACCTGTAAGGCCTGAATCCCCATTTGGACCACCTATAACGAAACGTCCTGTTGGATTGATGAATATCTTAGTATCTGCATCTACCATAGCCTGGTCAACGATTGCATCGATAACATACTTCTTGATATCTTCGTGAATCTGTTCCTGTGTTACATCCGGTGCATGCTGTGACGAAACAACAATTGCATCGAGACGGATTGGCTTGTTGTTCTCATCATATTCAACAGTTACCTGTGTCTTTCCATCTGGTCTTAAGTAGCTTAATGTACCATCCTTGCGAACCTTTGTAAGCTGCTTGGAAAGCTTCTGTGCAAGTGCTGCTGAGTATGGCATATATTCTTCTGTCTCGTTAGTAGCATAACCAAACATCATACCCTGATCTCCAGCACCAAGGTCATCATCTTCCTTATCTACACCTTCCTTAGCTTCAAGTGCCTTATCAACACCCATAGCTATATCTGCTGACTGCTTATCAAGTGCAACCATAACAGCACAAGTATTACCATCAAAGCCTTTTTCTGAACTATCATAACCAATCTCTACAACTGTATCACGTACAATCTGAGGAATATCAACATTTGCCTTAGTTGTAATCTCACCCATAACCATAACGAAACCTGTGTTAGTAAGTGTCTCGCAGGCTACTCTTGAATATGGATCCTGTGCATAAAGTGCATCAAGCACTGCATCTGAAATCTGGTCGCAGATTTTGTCAGGATGTCCTTCAGTTACTGATTCTGATGTAAATAATCTTTTTTCCATTCTTTGTCTTTCTCCTTCTTAATATCTAATCCTTTAGTCACTGTGATTAATATCACTTATCATCCTTGGTGTTTCCGACTTTTTAAATGTAATAGCAAAAACCGGAGCCCCCTAAGGGACCCCGATTGTTTATCTCGAAATCCTCTCATTGTTCGAATTCTCTCGCTCAGGTTGGCACCTTCCTAAAAAGGGGTTGCCGGGCTTCATAGATCCTATGTATCTCCACCGCTCTAAATAAGGGATATAATCATTATTTAATTAACTGCATATAGATACTACACAATTGATGCTAATACGTCAAGTCTAATTGACTTTTTTATATATTAAATTTATAATATTTTTATCATTTAATCGTAATATGATTACTAATATTCAAGCCATATAAGAGGATTTAACTAATGAACGAACTTACAATATTTATATTTGATGCAGAAGAAGGAATGGAACTTTCCCGTGACGTAATACTTAATGATGGTTCTATCCTTTTGACAAAAGGAACTGTCCTTAATCTTGACCTCATTTCAAGAATTTCAGGACATCATATTCTTGAAATATCTGTATATGATAAGACTGAGGCTGATTCTGCCATAGATAATCGTACTATAAGCAGCATTTCTGCTGTAGACGGAGCTAAAGAAGCTGCCAAAGCCGCTGATGATGAGAACACCAAATACTACGAAACTGTCCGTAATTCAGAAGAATTCAAGACATTTGAAGAACATTACAATGAACATATTGACACTTTCAAAGATGACTTAAAGAAGTTAATCTCATCTGATGATGAAGTTAACACAAAATCTTTAGTCAAAAATACTATTGACATCGTTGCTGAGTCTAACAACTCATTACAGTTATTTGATATGCTTCACGCTATGCGTGACGTTGATGACCTTACATATGTCCACTCTATGAATGTCGCTTTAATCGCTTCTGTCATTGGCAAATGGATGGGCTACAATCAGGAGAAGATTAAGGTGCTTACACTCGCTGGACTTATGCACGATATTGGTAAGCTCCTTATACCTGAGAAGATTCTTAACAAGCCCGGAAATCTTACTGATAACGAATACGAAATCATGAAAAAGCACGTCAACTTAGGTTACGAGCAGGTTAAGAACAAGTTTATGCCTATGTCTGTTAAGGAAGCTATTCTTCTCCATCACGAAAAATGTGACGGAACTGGTTATCCTTTCGGACTCAAGAGCGATAAAATACCTGAAACAGCCAAGATTATTGCAATAGCTGATGTATATGATGCAATGACTTCAAGCCGTATATACAGAGCTCCTATATGTCCATTTGAGGTAGTACGCCTTATGTATGAAGACGCATTTACCAAGTTTGACCCTGTATTTGCAATACCTTTCCTTAAAAATGTAGCTTCATCTTACATTCACACTGATGTACGTCTGTCTGACGGACGTGTAGGAAAGGTCATACTTATTAATGACAGTGCACTTCACAAGCCAGTTGTGCAGGTTGATGGGGAATATATTGATCTTTCTAAGAAGAAGGATTTGAATATTACGGCACTGTTATAGAAGCGTTCCGAAAATGTCTCATCTAAGTATGAAGATATTGCCGAATTACAGATTTAACCAATTAAAGGATTGAGAAATAACTCAATTACAGTTTTGCTAATTTGTGGATTGACAACAGACGCAGCAAGGACTGCTATATTACCGCCGGGCACGTTCACACTGCTTGCAGCCATAGCGGACACATAAGCGGTTAAAATACAGCCGCTAAGTGCCGACGGCTGCAAAAGCACCCAGCTTGTAATATAGCAGTCCTTGCTGCTGTTTTTATTCTTTATTTACTATCTGTTAATTGAATATATCGGACATTTTTACAGTCTGCATAATAACCAGACTTTGGATTTTCTGTATACAATATGCTAATATTGTATACAGTTTTTTATTTAATCTCTTTATGTCTTGTTTGACTATTTTCCAAAAGCTTCTATGCCGGCGTATGTGGCGGACTCGCCTAGTTCGTCTTCTATTTGTAGGAGGCGGTTGTATTTGGCGATACGCTCGGCTCTTGATGGTGCACCTGTCTTTATCTGACCCATATTAAGAGCAACTGCCAGATCTGCTATTGTTGTATCATCTGTTTCACCTGAGCGATGGCTGGCAATTGCTGTGTAACCGTATCTATGTGCCATTTTTACTGCTTCTAATGTCTCTGATAATGTTCCAATCTGGTTAGGCTTTATAAGAATTGAATTCGCACAACCCATCTCAATTCCTTTCTTTAATCTTACTGTATTAGTTACGAATAAATCATCTCCCACAATCTGTACTTTTTCCCCAAGTCTTTCTGTAATGCTTTTCCAGCCACTCCAATCTTCCTCATTAAGAGGGTCTTCAATTGAAATAATTGGAAATTTATTAACCAGCATTTCATAATAATTTAATTAATTCTTCAGTACTCCTTTTTATTCCGCCATCGGCTGAGTTTCCAAGAGCTGCGTATTCTCTTGCAAATTCATATAATCCGCTCTCTGTATTGTAAAGTTCTGATGCCGCAGCATCCATAGCAAAATACACATCCTTACCCGGTTCATATCCTGCTGCCATAACTGCTTCCTGCAACACAGCAAACACTTCATCTGCCTTTGTTATGGCAGGTGCAAATCCGCCCTCGTCACCAACAGTTGTAACATATCCCCTCTGTGAAAGTATGTCCCTTAATGAATGAAACACTTCTGTTCCCATCCTTAAAGCTTCCCTGAAACAAGGTGCTCCTGCTGGAACTATCATATACTCCTGAAAATCGCTTCCAACAGCATGTCTTCCACCATTAATTATATTCATAAGTGGAACCGGCAATGTAGTACCAGCCACTCCTCCAAGGAAACGATACAGCGGCATATGCAGCGACTGTGCTGCAGCTCTTGCTGCCGCAATTGAAACTGCAAGTATCGAATTAGCTCCAAGCCGTGCCTTATCATGCGTTTTGTCTTCGTCAATCATCGCTTTATCAACTGAATATGTTTCTGACGAATCCATCGCAAGAACGCTGTTATTAAGCTCGACATTTATGTGATTAACTGCTTTAAGCGTACCTTTACCACCATATCGTTTAAGATTCATATCCCTGAGTTCTACCGCCTCAAACGCACCTGTTGACGCACCGCTTGGTGACTTTCCCATTCCAACTGTTCCGTCTTTTAGCATAACCTGTGCCTCAACTGTCGGATTGCCCCTTGAGTCAAGAATTTCCCTGCCTATAACCTTTCTTATCTCAAGCTTTCTATGTTCCATAACCTTATGTGACCTGTTATGGCTTCCTGCTGGAATACACGGATTATCAAGATATCCTGCCGGAATTCCATCACTATAAGCACTTGCCGCTGGTGCACAGCACCTTACTGCATCCGGCTCATTCATTGGTACACCACCTGCAAAGTCAGACGAATCATAATTCATTCTACAACCTCCATTAATACAACAACTAATATTTACTAATAAAATGTGTGTCTGTCACATTTATAATTCCAGTTATATTATTGGTAGTTATGTCTGATTTATTCAATTTTCTTTTTATGTATAACGTACAAAGTGCAAATTGTAAAATACAAAGTGCAAAATATACAATATAAAGTGCGAAATATAAAATGTAAAATATAAAAATTATTTTATCTTGTCATATGTGAATATTTTTCTTTGGTTGCAAGTCCACCCCTTATGTGGCGTTCCTGCTTATTAATATCCAGTATTTTCCTGACCTTCGCTGCAAGCTGTGGGTCTATCTCCAAAAGTCTTGTCGTAACATCTTTATGTGCTGTGCTTTTGCTCACCCCAAACTGCTTAGCCGCCTTGCGCACTGTTGCATTATTGTCGATTATATAATCAGCTATATCTATAACCCTTTCTTCAATATAAGTTTTCAAATAAAAACCCCTGCATATCTGTTTGTACAGTTTATGCAGGGGTGGGGAAAATATACTATTTAATTAAAGATTCATAAGAACTTTTAGCAATCCTTCACAGCCTTTTCTTACATCTTTATATGTCGCCTCAAAATCTCCTGTATACCAAGGGTCTGCCACATCCGAACCTGAACCTGCAAATGTCATAAGCTTGTATACCTTTTCGTCAGGATCTCCACCAGATAGTCTCTGCATATTGCGGATATTCTCTGTATCCATGCCAATCAGGTAATCATACTCCTCATAATCATTAAGTGTCATCTGCACTGCTCTATGAGGAATTACAGGTATTCCCTCCGCTTTAAGCTTCGCCACGGTTCCGCTATGTGGCGGATTGCCTATTTCTTCACAGCTTGTTGCCGCCGAGTTGATGTAAAATTGATCTTCAACTCCTGCCTGTTTAACTAAATATGTCATAATGCTTTCTGCCATAGTGCTGCGGCAGATGTTGCCGTGGCAGATGAAAAGTATTTTTATCATTGTTGCATAACCTCGCATTTCCTTGTTTTTCTTGGTATTTCGGGCTTTGTAAGCCCTTGTAAAAAATTGCTTTCTGGCATAAATTGGTGTGTTATGGCATATGTTATACCGCAAAAGGTGTAAAATAAGGTGTAAATTTCAAGGTTTTACACCTTGCCATTTTAAGCTATAAGATCGTAATTACACAACTCGAAGTCTGGCGACTTCTTCTCTGGCATCCTCAAGATTTACATGTGTATATGTATTCAATGTAACGCTGATATCTGAATGCCCCATCAAATACTGTAATGCTTTTGGATTCATTCCCGACTTTGCCATATTGGAACAATAGGTATGTCTGCATACATGTGGTGTAACATTCGGCATCTGAACCTTGTAAATTTTATTATACTTCTGAACGATATGTTTAAAGTAATGCTGCCAGTGTAAGGAATAGCAGATACTTCCATCTTTATCAAAATATAAAAATCCGCTCTTCCCATCTACCATAGGTTCTGCTTTTGGTGGGTTTCGTTTTTCTATAATCTTCCGAAAACATTCTTCCACATCCGCAGTCATAGGTATCTTTCTTGTTCCGCTGGTTGTCTTCGTTTCTTGAATATAATACCCGATTTTTGATTTCTTCTGCAACTGGTGGTCAATATTAATTGTATGTTCTTTAAAATCAATATCAGAAACAGTCAGTCCACAAAATTCTGAAATGCGAAGTCCCGTCTTAAACAGTATATAAATGCCTTCGTAGTATTTACTGAAATGTGGATCATCCTTCACAAATTGTAAAAACTTGCGTTCCTCTGCCCTGCTGATTGCCTCTCTTGTTACACTATCATTCACGATTACTTCCACCAGTTGAAACTGAAATGGATTTTTCCTGATCAAATCATCGTCAACTGCTAATTGAAATGCCGGTCGAAGAACTCCACGGATGGAATGAATGGAACTGTAACTTTTCTTCTCCACTTTTTGAAGATGTATCAGCCAACATTTCGCATCGGAAATCCGAACCATATCAATCCTTCTTTTTCCAAATGGATCTTTCTTCAGAAGATTGATAACCGTTCCGTATCCGGCAACCGTTGTCGGTCTAACACCAGTTCTAGTCGAAATATATTTTTCAACCAGTTCCAGCACTGTCATATTTCCACCATTTGTTACAATCTGGTCAAATCGGTCTGCCTGGATTTTCTTTTCCATTTCCCGAAGTGATGATGTACGACGTTTTCTTTTTGGAGCTGCATCATTGTGATCCAGTCTCCAGCTATATATACAGCGTTCTTTTCCCATTTCATCTACATACTTAAATCGATATCTGCCATCCGATAACTGCATTTCTCCATTGTGTAATATACGTCCTCTATGATCTCTCCTTTTTTCACTCATAATATTTTAGTCTCCTTCATCACATGTTCATTTAACTTGGAAGACCGTCTCGGTTTATTCATTATACCACAAGACCTTCCCTTCGCTAAGATAAAATGAACATTATTTTCATTACTATTTTTTCTATTCTGTCACTTAAACTGTGCTGGCTGTATCCAGATAATCTTCAAATAATTTTCTTTTGAATCGGATGTGCGAACCAACTTCCAAAATAAAATCTGCTCCTTCATTTTCACCTGCAATCTGTCTTAATCTCTTTTCTCCGATTCCGTAATATTCAGCTGCTTCGGAAACATTTAAAGAATATTTCTTCCAAACAGGTATTGTTTTTTCTGTATGATTCATTCGCATTTCTCCTCCCCTCTGTTGGTATTCAACAAGGTTTTCGCTTTCTCCATTTTCATACTTGCAATCGCTTCTCGTTTGCTTGTGCCTCCAACATACATTGGCGTACACATTTCTAAAATACGGTCATAGATACGCCTTTTATCCAACATGGTCTCGCTTTTTATTTCTTTCAGTGGAAGATTGGTCGTGATGATCAAAGGTCGTCCCGAACGGATCCTGCGGTCTATGACGCTAAAAATAATTCCTAACGCATACTCCGAATTTCGTTCCACTCCAAGATCATCAATAATCAAAAGCTGATAAGAAGCCAATGCATTGATATATTTCGTTTTGTCTGCCAGTGGAAATATATCATCGATAATGGTATTGAAATTTGTCATCTTTACCGTTACTTCTCGTTTAAGAAGATCATTGGCAATACACCCGGCAATATAACTTTTCCCAGTACCAACCGGTCCCCAGAACAAACAGCCTATATGATTTCTTTTCATTTCCTCCCAGTTATCAACATAATTTTTTGCCTTATGCATTACAGCATCTGACATATCTGCATTCTCAAATGTCCACTCTTCCATTCTGCTCTCGTCAAAACAGATGCTCGTATTTCTGCTGACTAATTCCCGGTGCTCTTTGTCTTTAAAATATTTTTGTTCTTCTTCAAATGCTTTTCTGTCACAGGCACATTGCCTGGAATGTTTCTTCATTCCCATAAATCCACCCTTGGGGAAAAATGCTTCTTTCGCTTCCCCACAGACTTTGCAGTATTTCAAGCCATCACTGCCTACACATACAGTATCTTCTTCTCTCATCACAAACTCTCTCCTTCCCCATAGCAATAATTTACTTCATGATATTTATTTCTTTTATATTTCTCAGTTACTTTACTAGGTGCCACATT
>ENA-OQHL01000430-OQHL01000430.1-human-gut-metagenome-genome-assembly--contig:-NODE-430-length-30119-cov-11.641004_pt1 | contig 30119 bp, 23 predicted proteins | sample MGYA00242565_ERZ504723 | MGnify/ENA primary metagenome ERZ504723 (study PRJEB26092, sample SAMD00036211) | human gut metagenome | host: Homo sapiens | study: EMG produced TPA metagenomics assembly of... | reverse complement strand
CCTTATCACGGTGCTGCCGGAACAACTGCAATCGCCGCTTCTGACTGCCGAGTGGGAGTATCGCCTGGGCGAGATCGAGCGCGGGCAGCTTGCCCCAGAGGAGTTTCTGGATGGGATCAGCACCATGCTGAAAGATCTGGTGGGGACTTATCAGGTCATCAAGGGAACTGAGTACCTGTTCACTCCGCTCCGTGAGGTGGTGGGCAAATGCCCTCGCTGCGGCGGTGAAGTTGCAGAACTGCAAAAAGGGTTCTTCTGCCAGACAGAATCCTGCAAATTTGCCATCTGGAAAAACAACAAATGGTGGGCAGCCAAGAAAAAAGCAGCCTACCAAGGCACTGGTGACAGCGCTGCTCAAGGATGGCCGGGCAAGGATCACCGGCTGCTATTCCGAAAAGACCGGCAAGACCTATGATGCCACGGTGGTTCTGGAGGACGATGGGCGGTACGCCAACTTCAAGCTGGAATTTGACCAGCGGAAAGGAGGCAGCCGATGAAGCTCTCTTTAGTGGAACGGGAAACCATTCTCCTCTATAACCAGGCAGAACCAATGGCTGAGGTCTACCTTTCTTCATTTTCATTTTTGCAAGTCACATTTATTTCTTTCCGTTCTATCATGCAGCGCCAGCATTCCTTTTTTATCACCTGAATACTTTTGATGACCCTGTCTGACTCCGCAATCAATTTAAACTGTACATTCAGGGCATTTTTTATCTTCTCCAACACATCTTTCTGACTTATATAGTGATTAAAGCATCGGGTTCTGCCAGAGTACTCATAACCGTCACATTGATAAAATATCCGAGGTGATTTTTTACTTGTAAGTCGCTGATTGCCTTTCCTTGCTCCCATTAATGTTCCACAATCTCCACAATAGATTTTTCCGGTCAGAAGCCGCCGTTCTTCCAAAGAACGTTTCTGATGTTTATTACACTGTGCCTGTTTTTCTCTCCCCTTTTCCTTTATCTGCCGTATTTTTTGGAAATCTTCCTCACTTATAAGTGCCGGATGTACATTATATACATACTCCCATTCATCCTGTGGTCTTCTTTTTTTCTCTGCTCCCAGACAGTCTCTCTTCACTTTTCCATGTATCCGGTGCCCCAGATATACTTCATTGGACAGAAGTTTTCTAAGTGTTGATCCAATCCAGACTGCATCTTTATACTTTTCTGCTTTCGTCATTCCACGTAAATACCTGATCTTTCCAGGTGATGGAATCTGTTTCCGGTTCAAAGTCCTGATGATCTCACAATCAGAAACTCCCTGCAGCTTCATTTTGAATATCTCCTGAACAATCGGAGCTGTTTCTTCATCAATTATATACGTGTTATTTTTTTCATCTCTTAAATATCCATAGGGAATACTTCCTGACGGCGGTAAGAATTCTCCGCTTTTCATCAGAATTTCAATAGATGAACGTATTTTTCTTGAAACATCTTTCGCATACATGTCATTTACAATATTGGAAAATGGAATTACAATTTCCTGCTTTCCATTCAGCTTACGGATACTGTCATATCCATTATTTACTGCTATGAAACGGATACCTGCCTCCGGAAAAAATTTTTCCAGATATTCACTTGTTTCCAGATAATTTCGCCCCAGACGGCTTAGATCCTTAACTACAACACAATTGATCTCGCCCTTTGTCAAATCCTGAAGCATCTGCTTAAACCCAGATCTGGAAAAGTTTGTGCCTGACGCTCCGTTATCTATATAAGAAGCTATTACTTCAATTTCCGGCAATTTTTTCAAGTGTTCAAGACATATTTTTTTCTGATTTCCAATGGAATTGTCTTCTATGTTTCGTTTATCCTCATCCGAAAGCCTGAGATAAAGACACGCTTTATAGAGTTTCATCTCCTCAGTTGCAGAAACTGCAGTTACAGCTATATTTTTCCTTGATACTCGTGCCATATGTTCTCCTTATCCCGCCATGTCCTCTTTTAACTTGTCTACACATTCTTTCAATTGTTTAAATTCGTCCTTAAACCTGAATGTAATCTCAATACTTTTATCTGCTGAAACTTCAATCCTGTCTATCAAAGTCACAACCAGTTCCCTTGTCAGCTCTGTTACATTCCTGTTTTCCTTAAAAGAATCCATCCATGCCAGATCTGTTTTCCTTTTTGAAAATGCCAGGTCTTTTTCTTCCTCTATGCGCTTAAGTATCTCCATGGTTTCTTCAATTTTATCAGAATACTTTTCTCTCATATAAAAATATTCATCATCTGTTATCATTCCTTCTACACGATTTTCATACAACTTCATACGAAATTCCCGCTGCTGTTCCAACTGAGCCAGCATTTCATTCTCCTGGGCCTTCAGACGTTTTAATTTCACATCAAAAAATACTTCCTCTTTGACTGTATTTAAAAACGCCTCCATTTCCAGGATTAGATGGATCTGAATCCGTATCGCATTTAATACTTTCTCATGGAGCCGGTTCATTTCCATGCTATGACCGGAACTGCAGATTTTCTTCCTGAATCCCATACACACATAGTAATTAAACTCTTTTCCTCTTCTGACCACTTTTCTCTTATACATAGTAGAATGACAGTCTGCACAGAACAAAATTCCAGACAATGGATAGGCAGTCTCTGCTGACGGTGATGTATAAGCATCCATCTGCATAATCTTCTGCACCGTATCAAAAGTTTCTTCTGATATAATAGGATCATGGGCTCTTTTTACTATAATCCAGTCCTCTTTTTTCTTTTCCTGCATTTTTTTTATCTTGTAATTGGGCGTACCTCTTTTTCCCTGTTCCAGATCACCTACGTACACACGGTTTGTCAAAATACGTCTGATCTGTTTGTCTCCCCATCTGCTGACTGTATTCTGTTTAAATCCACTCTTATAGTTCTGTCCTCTGCTGACTTTATAATCACTGGGAGCAAGAAATCCCATCATGTTAAGATAATCTGCTATATTTCTACAGGAATAGCCCTCAATTCTTTTTGCATAGATCAGGCGTACCACCTGTGCAGCATCTTCATCAATGATCAGCTGATGCTTGTCTTCCGGCGATTTCATATATCCAAAACATGCAAAATTTCCTATGAATTCTCCATTACTTCTCTGTGTCTTATATTGAATGCGCAACTTATTAGACAGCTCTCTGCAATAAGAATCATTAATAAGATTCTTAAATGGGATTACAATTTCATCTGAAGAATCTCTGTTTAAAGAGTCCACGTTATCATTTAATGCGATAAAGCGCACTCCCATAGAAGGAAATACTTTTTCTATATATTTCCCTGTTTCAATATAATCTCTTCCTAAACGGGATAAATCTTTGACAATGACACAATTAGCCTTTCCCTTCTCCAGCATCTCCATAAGGTTATGAAACCCTGGTCTGTTGAAATTGGTTCCGGTAAATCCATCATCCTGGAATTCACCGACTAATTTAATGTCCTTTGATTTTGATACATATTCCTGAATCAGTTTTTTCTGATTTGTGATACTGTTGCTCTCTCCTTTGTCACCGTCTTCCCTTGACAGACGAAGATATGCAACTGCATAATAGATTTTAGATTTTGGGCGTGCCATATTCTACCTCCTGTTTATTTTCGCAGGAAATTCAATATGACGTTCGTTCTTTACTCTTTTTATTGACCATTTTCACTATATCAGTTATCTGAAAATACGTCAACTGTTTTCCTGTTTCCAATTTTTCCCATCATATGATTGTTTTTTCGGAAATATATGATATAAGCTGATCCGTCAATGTTTTTTCTGTATCAGAAAAACGAATCCTTACCCGGGTGTCCCCATCCTGATATTCATACGGATTTTCCATCTGCTCAAGATAACTTAAAATCCGCTCCTCCTTTCCCAGTGAAGCGTCTATTTTCAAATCCTTAATATCTTTACATATCCCATGTCCATTCACTCCTTTGTATCTTTTAAGGTTTCCAGCATTTCCAGTTTTATGCACTTTCCTGAAAAACAATTATATTTCCCTTCACTCTATCTCCCAATTCAGACAGGCAAAATGTTCGGGTCTTGTCAAACTTTCTTCCTATATAAATACACAAAGTATGTATAATAATGAAAAAAAAACAGCCTGTATCTCATTTTCAGATCTACAGACTGCGTTCTTACCATAATTTATTTCATAACTTGAATTTTGTTTTATTTATCTCATTTTCATGCAGGATCTCCTGACACCCTTCCTGTCAGTTATCTGCTTTTCGTTTATATTTCCAAATGATCCCTGCTGATAAGCCCATCAGCAAGAACCATCTTAAAATATCAGTATTGTCTCCTGTTTTTGCCCCTGGTTTGCGGCTGCCTTCTGTTGGCGGCGGTACCGGCTCCTTCGATACCGGAGGTGTTTTGGTCACAATTGGCGGGATGGATTCATTTTTGAACTTTGGTTCAATAATAACGTCCCATACAACCTGACCGTCATAATATCCAGGAACTGTTACAATAAAGGGCTCACTTTGATATATCCTGTTTCCTATATGTTTTTTATTTGGCTGCACAAAAAGATACACGCCTTTTTGCAGGTCTTTAAACACAACTTCACCATCCATATTGGTAGTGTCTGATTTTCCCTCCAGGTTATTATCCCGGGCATACTTTTCCAGTTTGTCTGCCGCAGTTCCCTGAGCAGAGGAATTCTCGAAATCAAACAGAATGCCTGAACTTGCAAATTGCGGAGTTAATATCCAGGAATTATTTTTGCAGGCTCCAACCTGATACATGATAAATTCTGTATTATCCAGTTTATATGCCATGTCATCATCTTCCGCAACTGCCTTCAGCAATATGCTTCCCCTTTCTCCTGCAGATACTGTAAAAGGCATAAGGACCAAAAGCACACAAACTATGCCGATACATATTCTTTTGCCATTATTTTTTCTGTTCACGTACTTTCTCCTTTCGTCGGCTATAGATCTTTGTGCCAATCCAAATGATAACTACCGCCGCAATTCCTCCTATCAGAATGATCATATAGAATGGGATCGTGCGGTGCAGTCCCACTTCCTCATCCACATTCTTGGCTTCTTCGTATGGGATCCTGGTACCGCGGACAAGCAGTCTGTGAGTATTTACAGCATATGGAGTACATGTAACCAATGTGACATAATCCTTTCCCTTTTCAATCTGCAGGGCATCTGTTTCTGACGGCAGTACTGTAAGGATCTGGTCTACCTGATATGCAAAGGTATGGTGAAGAACTTTAATATAAAATACATCTCCAACCTCCATCTTGTTTAGGTCGGTAAATATCTTGGCATTAGCAAGTCCCCGGTGTCCTGATAATACCGCATGACAGCTCTCACCGCCTACTGGAAATGAGGTGTTTTTCAGATGTCCTACACCTGACTGCAGTACTTTTTCGGATGTTCCATGATAAACCGGCAGGACAACATCAATCTTTGGAATATCTATATATCCCATCATTCCAGTATCATCAATTTTCAAAAGATTGTTATACACATCATCTTCTGTCTGGTTTTCATTGCTTTCTGAAAACGGATCTGCTATGGAACCAATTCCAATCAGGCTTTCATTGTATTGCTGCGCCTGCTTAATCATTGCATTTTCCCTATCTTCCGATAGATGAGAAACTTCCTGTTCATAATCCGTAGCAATGGTTGTACTGTTCATCTGATTGATGTAATTGCTCACTACCGGATATAAGATTAAGGAAAATGCCAACAAATATCCAATTCCTCTTAGTATTTTCACTATTTTTTTCATAATACCTTTCACCTTTTGTCTGTTTCTTCTGAAATACCCAGTCCACACTGGATATTTCAGAAAAAGCAGACATCCTCCCGGTACGATACCGAGAAGATGAACTGTCTCTTATCTATTCTGGAAAATCAGAATAACTTAGTCTGCTTTTCTTTTTCTGAAAGCTTTACTTACTGTTAATGCTCCAAACAGAACGATACCAGCAAGTGTTACCATCAGCGCACCTTTACTACCAGTAGATGGAAGCTGTGCACCTGCTTTGTTTTCTACAGGTACTTCTGGATGATTGTCCACCGTTGTAATGTCAACGCCTGTTATCTCATCTGCGTCTCCATATTTATAAGTTACAAAATATTTTGTTAATTTACCACTATTTTCATCATACACTGCTGTAATCGTAATCTTAATATCTCCAGTAAGTTTGTTATATCCCTCTGGTGCTCTTGTCTCCCTTAAAAAGTAAGTTCCGGCTTCAAGGCCTTTTACATGCGCATATCCATCTGTTCCGGATTTAATTACTGCGAATTCAAACCCTTCAACCTTAGCTTCTTCTGGTGTTGCCTGACGATATGTACCATCTGCATCTCTTATAATTTTGACTTTGTTATTTTCCTCTGTATTTGCTTTATAAAGTTCAAATTCTGCTCCTTCAAGTGGATTCTTTGTTTCCCCTGTTAAATAATGTTTAAAGATTTTAAAATCAAAGGTATGTACATCTACTTCACTTGGCTTAGACTTACCTGTTTCATCTGTTCCTGGTTTATTGCTATATTCAACTATCGCTTTATTGGTATTTGGATTCATACCGATTACAGCATCTTTATTTAAGGTTGCGGTATATACTACTGTAATTGATGTTCCTGTTAAATCCTTATATAACTTATAGAAATCATTAAATTTAATGGTTAATGTATGTGTTCCGTCAGTTCCGTCACTGTTTGTAGCATATGTAGGTAAATATGTATAATCTCCTGTTGCACCCGCTTTAAGTTCTTTATCTCCAACTTTTACAGACAGAATTTCTTTTAAATCCAGTCCTTTGGATAATGTATCGATAAAATTAAAAGTATAAGAATTATAACCTGTCATATCAGGTACTTTAGAAGTCAGCTGATAGGTAACGGTACCACCAATTGCAAAATCTGCGGCATTCTTACTTTCACCAGTTGCTACTCCGTGTGGTGCAATTGTATCTTCAGCATCATTTTCGTCTTCTAATTCTCCCTGATGAATACTTTCCCATGAAGAATTCACAATATCACCAACTGTAAGTCCACTTCCACTCTGTGCTGGAATAAGTTTCTTGTCTACTGTCGGGTAATTGCTCTTCATGTTAATCTGAGCATCATCACCTGTAACACTGACTAAAGATGCTACGGATGTATATCCCTGGCCTCCAGGTGCTGATGAAGTATCTGTTGCACCTTCTGGATAAACCAGGTAGTATCCATATGGCAGACCAGTAATCTCTGTTATTGTTTCTGTCGTTTCAACATTTTCTTTAAATGCAGTAATACTGTTCGCAGAATCCAAAATCCAAGTAAGTAATTCTTTAGCAAATGTCGCACCATTAGATTCTTTAGTATCTTCTCCAACCTGTGTTTTAACATATTCATAAGCAGCTTTGCTAAAAGTTTCATCGGAATCATCACTCACAGTTACTTTACCATTAAAAAATTCTTTATACGCAGTATTTAATGTATATAATACACTCCCATTAGCGTTAACTGCTGTAAAAATCTGATACAGATCCAGCTTCTTTCCTGCCACTGTATTGTTAACTGTTAATTTACCTGTTGCCGCAGCTACCGCTTTACTTGTTCCCTCTGACGCAAATGCTGTCATACTCATTGTCAGTATCATAGCTACTGTCAGCAGAACAGCCATACATCTTGATATGATCTTTTTCATGTTCTTTTTTCTCTCTTTCTTTAATTTATTTTATTTGTCCTGGAATCCTTTCTGCCTTTACGGTGGAAGTTCCCCACGCAGCCATATCTCTTTCATGACTCTATTATCTCCTTCCCTGCATGCTTTGTTTCTTTTTTCTCTGCCCGGTATAAAGCAGGAATGCTAATAATAAACCGCCTGCCATTATAAACATCATAATGCCTTTTCCGCCGGTATCCGGAAGAAGTGCAAAATGCCGGTTGATGATAGTAAAAGTAAATCCATCTTCAGAACTTTCTATTGTGGTTGTATATCCCGGTACTTCCTGTTCTGTAACAGAATACCTGTAATAATGAACGTTTCCAGCTTCATCTTTAACATATGCCGGAAGTCCTTTTATGATCTTCTGCCATGTAGACTTTGAGATATTTCCTTTTATCTGATGATTCTCATAATCTGGAACTGTCTCTGTCTGATCCACTCCACTGGCATCTGTCCATGTTCTGGAGATGGTTATGGTGATCGTATCAGGCCGGATTCCATCCAGATTCCGGAAGTCATCCCATACTTTATTTACTGTCAGATTGATAAGTTCATCACATGGATCCTGTGCATCAGATGGTTCCGGTGAAGTATTATCTCCGGTATTCAGACTGGTTTTTGCATCTGACATCAGAACCGCTTTGGCATCTGATACATACGCATTCAGATCTGCTGTTTCAGAAGAGCCCTTTGCTGCCATGACTGCATTCTGCAAGGTATCATATTTATCTACCTGTACCACATGTTTTATGGAAAAGATACTCCATCCATTTTCCTGACTGAACGTATCTGTCAGGAGTTTGGAATTCTTTTTGATCTCATCAAAAGTGATCACCGGTTTCCTGTAGATACGGTAATTGTTATTCTCACCTTCTACGCCTGCTTTCGTATTAAACTCATATACAGAGTTCAGATCACTTTTTCCACTGAACGGTCCCACCATCTTAGGTGTTCCACGAACCACGTCACAGTAGTACATATTGTTATTCTTCAGCAGTCCTTCATCGTTATATCCAACAAAACCTCCGCTTCGTCCATCATTTGCAGAACCATCCGCATCATTTCCTGCTCCGCCTGCATAGACATCATATCCTGTACTGATTCCATACACACTGCTGTCCGTGATCTTTGTCCTGTTTGCCTTGATCAGATTGATACTGATATTAGACTTTACATCATTATCTTTTGTTATGATTCCATTTTTATCACAAGGAAGCTTGATGGATGAATCTCCGATCTTAATGATTGCAAGATCTGTCTGCTGATTATTATCTGTTGATTTTTTTGACAGTCCCACTGAGATATCCAATCCAAGCAGATTAGCATGCAGAAGGTTTCCATCATATAATGCATCTACCTTAATGATCCCAAGATTGATATGTAAAAGGTTGGAGTCCTGGATATTATCCAAATACAAGGCCTTTACAAGATTATTCAGAGTTACGAACAAAGCATCTACTACCATAGAATCCAGTTTCACATCTGCAAGGTAGGCAAAGCTTGTCCTTCCTGCAAAGCCTCCGGCTGTGCCGCCAGATGATACCTGTTTCAGACCATTTGCTTGGCTGTTTATATTTCCTGCTGTACATCCAGACATTCTTGCAAGATTTGCATAGCCGATAAATCCTCCGGCGATCTGCTCCTCTCCGTCTTTACTCTGAACGGTATATCCTCCATTCACGCCTGTAACGATGCTGTCATCAATATGGGAACCAAAAGTATCCAAAACACCAAGTGCTCCGCCCAGAAGTGCTCCCGAGTTGTTTCCCAGAACATCCAGCTTGTCAACACTGACAACACCGCTTTTTCCGGAATATCCTACAAAACCACCAGTGCTGTTTAGGCCGGTAACATTGTTCAGACCTGTTACACTGCTGTTTTTGACAGATCCATTTAACAGGGAACCTCCAAATCCTCCGGCTGTGCCGCTGTATGTGACTTTATTATTCTGTCCTGATCTTACTGCTGTATTTGCGCTGACGCTTAAGCCTGCATCCGGACTTCCACTGACATTTCCATAATAGACATAGCTTCGGAAAGCATCCAGCACATCGGTCCTTCCAAGTTTTAAGAGCTTGATCAGTATGGAAGTCTCGCCTCCTGCACTGATATTTGCTGCACCGGAAACATCCGCAATGCCGAAGCATCCACCGGCATATTCACCTGCAGTTACCAGACGGATCTTATCCGCACGGATCCTGCTTTCCGGTTTGCCCTTTTCACCAATGACAGCCCCGCACAGACTGCCCGCAAATCCTCCGGCCGCTTTGGCGTATCCGGTATTGCTGCCATTGGCATAGGTTCCATTTATGATCACTCCCCAGTCATCCCATGCAGACACATCTGCATAACGAATAGTAGAAACAGTAGTATTCAGGACTTTGATCATCTCTTCCGGAGCATTCACCATAAGAACTTCCAGAAGTTTATTTAAAAGTCCCTGTTTTGTAGCTGTATCAATAGCTGCCGCGCTACCCGGGTCTACTTTTCCGACAAATCCGCCTACATAGGAAGTACCGTCCACTCTTCTTAAGTTTCTGATACTGCAGGAGGTTCCTTCTTCTCCCCATACCTGGCCGCCAATCATCCTTCCTACAAACCCTCCGGCAAATCCTGCCGGATCTTTGTCCTCAATACCGGATGCCCGGATCCTGGCTCCGGAACGATAGCCTTCTGTGTGGGAACGCTTCACAACTGGAACAAAGGTTTTTAATGCAGACAGACTATCCGCACCCACAAGCTTTAATTCCCCTAGCGAAATCTCTCCGGTATTGGCAACGGAGCCGGTGATCATCTCACCTGCAAATCCGCCGCTGCTTCGATAAGCCTCGGCCAGCTGAAGATCTATTGCAGTACCGTTTGTAACAGTCCCGCCTTCCATTCTTCCAACATAACCACCGGCTGATCCGCCCTGGGTGGCTTCCTTTGCCAGGATATTTCTTCCCGCTGTAACGGCATATCCGTAAGCATACTGTGAAATGATCCTGTCCAGCTGTGCCTGATCTGCCACCGTTCCAAGTGCATGTAACTGATTTCCATAACTTCCGTAAGATCCGACAGCACCAACCCACTTATTCCAGGTATCCGTATCCAGTCCACGAAGGGGTCCATAGACAGCTGTATTCTTTTCTGTCGGATACACTGCCTGAAAAAGCGTCAGCGGATTATCTAGTTTGATAAGACCGGATAAAACCTTCAGACTTCCTGTGTCTGCAACATTGGCACACCGCATCAGTCCGGTATAGCCTCCAGCATATTCCGTTCCATATACGGAACGGATACGATAGGCCGCACATTCTCTTACGGTTCCTGTATATGCAGAACCTTTCCATTTATCCGTATTGTTTCCCCAGATCTGACCACCATAGTTATAACCTGCATATCCTCCTGCAAGTCCACGGTAAATGCCGTCATCACTTTCGGCCTGTGCCCTTACAGCACCACCACATGGCACACTGGTTGTTTCGCTGTTTTTGATCACTGGAACAAAGGACTGTAAAACTCCAAGAAGATTATCTGCCTTTATCAGACCTCCAAGAACATTTAATCCCTTTACCACATCTGCAGCACTTCCCGGCTCCATGGTTCCAACATATCCACCGGCACTTTCACGCCCTATGATATGTGCAAAATTATAAGAATTACTATTCTGAATCTGAACTCCAAGAAGTTCTCCTGCATATCCACCGGCTTTTCCGGTATCACCGTCTCCGTCTGTTGCAATAACATTAAATCCGCCTATCGCTCCATAAACATCTGAGCTGTCTATGATAGATGCAACTACAGTCAGTGCTGATAACAGTCCTGTCGTAGAAAGAACATGATCCAGAACACTTGCTCCACCGATGGCTGCCGTACTTCCCATAGCAGCTTTACCAATATAGCCGCCGGCATAACGATAACCACTTACCGCATATGCACTGTCACTTCCGTAATAACTGCTGCCATCTTCCTGCTGCAGATTCTTTGGCTCGCTAACACCGGTATGCTGCAGTTTATTTACATCGGAATTGCTGATCTGTACACCTGTACCGCAGCCAATAAAGCCTCCGGCACTTCCGGCATCCGCATCGTTAGTGCTGTCTTTTTCAAGAGTTCCTGTAACATGTACGGTGAAGCCATCCTTTACAGAACGTACACTGGCATTACTGATCACCGGAACAAAGGCATTGACCAGGGAAAGTAATCCTGTCAGATCAACCACTTTTGTAAGAATCGATGACTCAGTTCCAATCTCAGCAACCGCTCCGGCTTTTACCAGGCCTCCGAAGCCTCCGGCATAACGAAGTCCTTCTACTTTCAGAAGATTTTCTACTGCCGTTCCTTTTCCAGAAGCAGCGGCATTAGCTACATTGTCTACATGGCCACTCTGCATCTCTCCAACGAAGCCACCGGCATAGCCTTCTGCATTATCAGATCCTCTGTCAGCTATGACAGTCAGTCCTTCGTTTTCTTTTTCAATACCGCTTACCTTGCAGTTTGCAATCTTACTGGATGCAGCCTGCAGGACACTTGCCAGTTCCTTCAGACTCAGGATCTTACCAAGGACACTGTTCAAAAGTTCTCCTGTGGCATCTCCTGCCTCCGCTGCACTTCCGGAACGCATGATTCCGATGTATCCACCGGCATGATACGGTGCAGTGACTTCTTTTACATTGGTCACATCAGAATTCTTAACCATGACTGCTTTTCCATTACCGATATATCCTCCAGCATCTCCAAGCGCCACATCATCATTTTTTCCGGATGCTGTTACAACTAAGCTGTCTCCTGCAATAGAAGAATCGGAAATTCTCGGATACGCCACATCCATGACACTGAGAAGCTGATTTACATTTAAGAGCCCCAGTAACTTAACAGAACCTGTCTGTGCCACATCACCAGGCATCAGCCTTCCTGCAAAACCACCGGCATAGCTGGTTCCCTTTATATAGGAAAGTCCGGTAATATTTGTTGTTGCAATCGCACCAGTCTCACCTTCTGTTGTTTCATTCTCGCTATTCGTGACTGCTGAAATGAAATCTGCTTCTTCACTATTCTTTTCACCTGTAGATTCATTCGAAGATGAATTAGTGTCTGTGTCAGCTTTGAATCCGGAATTGTTGTTTCCATAGTTGATATCTACTGCCTGTCCGTCTCCCACAAAGCCGCCCGCCATATCAGCGGATACCTGAGGATCAGAACCATTCGAAACATAGACAATAGACGCATTATTGAATTCCGGTCTCAGGGCGCTGACCACTCCAAGAAGATTCTCCAGTTGGATTCCTGCTGGTAATCCGGAAGATGTGACAGAATCTCCTGCGCTTGCCAATGCATCTCCAGCTTTGGCAAAACCTGCAAAGCCCCCGGCTTTTCCGGATGCTGCAGATGCAGTAACCGTTTTCAGGTTGCTGATCTGTGTGTTCCTTGCTCTTCCACTGATGCATTCTCCAATAAAGCCACCGCTATAACCTTGCTCATTTTCAGTAGACACACTATAGCCTGACAAAACACCTGTAACAGTACTGTCAACTGTAAATGTCTCAATCATCTGGCCTACAGAAAGAAGGCTGTCAATTTTTAGTAGCGGTAATCCAAGAAGCTTAATACCGCCAACATTGGCAAGGGTACCGCTTCCGAAATATCCTGCAAAACCGCCTGCACACTTTCCAGACATTACAGAATTCAGATTTGTGACGGATGTTCTCCTTACTTCTCCACCTGTTCCATAACCGATAGTACCTCCGGCACGACCATTCTCCTTATCTGATGCAGTAACAGTAAGACCGGAAGAGCCTCCATTTACGGAACAGTCTTTACATTCAAAACGCATGTAATCCGCTGCTTTAACTGTTCCACCAAGGACATCACCGACACTGGTCATTTTCGCATAGCCTAAGATTCCTCCGGCATTCTCTGTTGCTGAAACCTTCATAGAGGAAGCTGCATTGATCTGATTCACACGGTCTGCAAATTCGTAGGTAACGACGGTCTTAGTAAGCACTCGCTGGAGGGCTTTTGTAGTTGACTTTGAATCGTCCGTAAGTTCTAAAGTATTGGAAATCTGGACAGCACCTGCATATCCCACAAGTCCACCGGCATTTTTACCGTTTGCTGTTACAGAAATATTATCTCCTGCAATGGTGCATCCGCTTATAACAGAAGGTCGAAGTCCCACCAGGTTCAGAAGATCCATGTTGGTAAATTTACCATTTAACAACCCTGTAAGAAGATCCTTTACAATTACCAGAAGTCCCTGGCTTTCATCAATATCCGCTACATCACCAAGAGTTGCTATACCGGCAAATCCTCCGGTATAATCTTTTCCGGACACTGTGCCAAGAGAGGAAATACTGCAGTCCACCGCATAACTATTTCGCATTTCTCCTATAAATCCGCCTGCATAACCACTTTCTTTAGATGGGGTCCCCTGTGCAGATACGTTTACCGCTCCGTCGATTCTACAGTTCAGCATAACTGTATTGACCGGGAAATTTCCCATTACTTCAATACCAAGGCTGCTTAATGCGCCTGCTACGACTGCATTCGCAGAACGTCCCACAAATCCACCAGAACAGTCATTTCCGGACACTGTGGTAGTGCCGCCTACAGAACAGTTTTTCATCACTGCACCGATGGCTTCCCCGGCGAATCCACCGGTACTCTTCTGACCTGTAACAGAAGTGCCACCGCTTACAGAACAATTCTGGATACTTGGATTGACATATCCTACCGGAATCAGATCTTTTACACTGAGCAATCCTCCATTTAAAAGGACAGTCAGCAAATCACCGACTCCAAGCAGCGGAATCAGATTCAGGATTTTTGTTAAAGTAGTAACTAGACCTCCTAAGCCACTTGATACCAAATCGTACTGTGTCATACCACTGACATAACCTGCGAAACCACCAGTCCGGTCATTTGCATTGGAAACTCCATGTAAATTTTCCACATTGCAGTTTTCAATCTGGATATTTCCTTTTACAACGCCAGCAAAGCCTCCTGTTGCCAGAGATTGCGGATCCGGTTTCAGTCCACTTAAATTTCCAAGCAGGAGCTTCAGCACACTTCCAATCAAACTGATATTCTGTTTAACTTTTGTTGTAGTAGTAGAAACCGTCACATCAGAAAGGGTAATATTTTTCACAGTGATTGGATTTTGGGATATTGTAAGGGATGTAGAATACGGGGTTGTCAGATTTCTGAAAAATCCAATACCATATTCTGCCTGCTTGTCCTGATCAACTGGATTATCCTGTGAAATGTTGATATGGCTGATTGTTATACTCTTACCCTCAACCATTCCCTTTCGGCCTTCCATATTTCCCTGGTAATTGTCAATAGGATCCCAGTTATCATCTTCCCCATTAGAATTGGTTCCCTCTTTGGAAAGGTCAATATCACGAAAGATGATGTAATTCGCATCCTTGCTGTATTTATATCCGGAGCCTGCAATATTGGTATTGCTATGTTTTGACGTATCATAAGTAAGTACATAAGTTTTATTCTCATCAACTGTTATACTTTCCGAATCTATATCATCAGTAAAACCACTTTCATCCCCACTGCTTGTAAAAGCTTCTGCATCATCACTTCCTGTCTCAGCTGCTTCCTCGCTATCTGACGGAATCATATCAATCAAATCACTGTCATTTACAGTTTCATCTGCTTCAACGGATGCCGCTTCGGAATCACTGGCAGTACTTTCTGTTGCAGTTACTGTCATATCGGCTGATTCCTGAATCATACTACTTACATACACATAACACTGTGTAGCTTTTGTACCAGTTATATCCCAAGATGGATTATCCAAATATTCTGTATCATTCAGCTTATGAGCACCGTTTTTATTAGCATACAATTTCTTTCCGGACCAATTATATGTATCATTAAACTTTACAATATCCGCATCACCCGGATAATACAGTTCCGTTTTGTATTCTGATGTATCCGCTGCTGGTTTCCAGTCTGTATATCCGCTCAGTATTCCCCCCTTTTTCTCTCTTGTTTCATATACTCGCCAGATTGGTTCTGTTACTTCCACATCCGTTCCAATTGCCCGAAGCTGTGTTTCGTTTCCAATCAGAATATAATTTTTATCACCAATCTTTTTTACTACCTGACCGAAATAATTTCTTCCTTCATAGTCGGACGGATATGCGCTAGTAATATCCTGAGTTGTCTCCTCTGTACCAGCCTTGTTTGCAAGAAGCTCCGGTGTTTCTGTTGTAAATGAAGAAGCAAGCACATAATTATGTGTTTTGCTGTAAGTAAGATAGGAACCATCTTCCAGTGTGAAAACCTGCCCCATTCCTACCTTTTCTGCAATGTAGTCTTCACTCATCACAGGCTCATTGCCTGAGTCTTCTTTCATCAGTGCCAGCTGATAGCGGTTATACACATGGATCGTATCTGTTTCCGCATCATACACAGTCGTACCTGCATTCTCTGTTGCCGATGTGATAGTCCCGGAGAAACCAGCCGGAACATCCCATATATTTTCAGTGTCTATCAGAATATCATTCATAAGACAATAGGCTGCGTCTGCTGCATAGGTAAGTTCTGTCTCCTCTGTAAAGACCGGCTCACCTTCTCCTATACTGCCATCCTTATCTCCTGTATATACTACGGCACCTGTTCCGATCATCAGAAGCTGGCTGTAATTATAAATACAGATTTTTCCATCTATATAATAACCATTACCTGTCTGAGCAGGATCATCTGATATCTCATCCGGATTGATGATCGTCTCCTCGGAATCCGAAAATTCCCAATCTCCTGAATTATCAAATCCGTCTGATTTCTCCAGGCTGTCGTCCTTACCATATTCCGGAATTTCATCACCGGTATCTGATATGCTGTCATCAAAGGAATCCGTTATTTCATCTCCATAAAAACCTTCCTCACCGGCAACCACAACCTGTGAAGATAATAATGTGATGCACAGTACCATTGCTGTAATCTGTTTTAATATCGTACATTTCATTTTCATAAAAATCTGCCTCAAATCTTCTGTTATACTTGTACATTTAGCATTTTCATCCACACTGACTATGTGACTGCTGTCAGGAAGTATGACATAATCTGTTTTTCTAAACTAAAACCTTAAAGGTATTAGTTTGCATCAAAAAAATTTCTACCCCGCCAATATGTTTTATGATAAATTCCATATCAGCAGATAAATTTTGGTATATTATAGTATCTTTAACATTTTTTTGTAATGCACAAAACATGAATAAATTTTCCCGTTTTATTGCAAAAAGTGTTCCAATGTACAAAAAAAGAAACCATATTTGAACAAACATGATTTCTTTGACTATTAAATTCTCATAAAAGCAGACCTTTGCTAAAATTACTCTCTCTCTGTTTTATTTTTTTCATCCATTCTTCCTGCATTACAGACACAATAAAGCACTGTAGCAGCTTATTGGAAAATACGCCACATTCCCCATTTACGATCTTTCGAATAGCTTCCTCATTCTTTAATTTGGGCTTATACACCCGAACACTGATCAGATCATTATATGCAGTTACCAGTCCGACTACCTGTGCGCAGAGAGGTATCTCGTCTTCTTTTAATCCATCCGGATATCCTGTCCCGTCATATCTTTCATGATGATATCTACAGATTTCATAACTATATTTATTTAACTCTCTTGTTGTTGAATCATTGGGAATCTTCAGAATCATCTCTGCCCCAAACACTGGGTACTGTTTGACTGTTTTCATTTCATCCGCTGTCAGTTGTCCGGTTTTATTTAATATCTCAGCTGGAATCTTGATCTTCCCAACATCATAGATAGGTGCCAGATGAGACACATTTTCTATTTCACCCTCTGTGATTCCATACTCCGGATAGTGTTTCTGTAATTGGCGATATATCTTCTCTGTAAAAAAGCAAATATCATCCCTGTTTCCGGCTTCCATCATATTACTGCGGTTTAATACAGTCCCCAAAAGAGATACCATATGCCAGTACCGTTCCGTCACATCCTGTTTCTGTTTACGCAGTTCCTGCTCTAAATTTGTAACCAAGTTTGGGGCAGTTTTTGCATTGTGGAATGTCAGGATTGCTGTATTCTCCTTTTCGTCCACACATTTTTTTACTTCTATCCACAGATAGGTATCTGCATCTGTCTCACATCTTCTCTGATAAAAGATGCTTTCTTCCTGGCATCCATCTGAAGTATGGCCTGTCAGATTGCCACTTCCCAGAAATGCCTTTAATCTGTCCTTATCGGATTCATGGACATAATTATCTGTGTATACATTCAGACATTCATCATAGGTTTCTGCTTTTTTTATTCCCTGATAGACTGAATGGTGGCGAGAATAAAGACACTCATAACTTTTATCACTTAAATTTACTTTTATGACCGCATAAGACGGTTCGAAATGTTCCTCTTTTTCCGGACGTATGATATCCGCAACCTTTACATTCTGCAGGGAGTCCTGATATGTTTCCTGCACCTTCAGCAGAACCTTATGCACCCTGCAATAATCTGTGGCATTTCTGGAACAAAATCCATCTTTCTCCAGGCACCGGTTTATTTTCATCGTCACTTCTGTAGCAGATATTATATCAAACAGGGAAATGTCTTCCGGCTTTTTTGCAAGAGAATATCCGCCTTTTATACCTTCACTGGCAATAATTATATTTGCTTCCTTCAGTTTTTTTGTTATCTTTGGAATATAACTTCCCGGAACCTTCAATTCATTTGCCAGTTCTGATGTTGTGACTGTGTCACTCTGCATAGCTAAGTGGCATACAATCCTAATTGCATAATCAGTTGTATTTTTTAATTGCATAATCTTACCTTTCCCAGACAATAACTCTTTTCCATATATATTCTCAGAGTCTCATTGTCATCTCTTATCAAAAATCTCATTTTCCCCTGTCAATAGCTTCATCATTTTATCACACTATTGTCATTTAAGCCAACCAGGTCTCTTTAAAGACATCTTGTTAAAGACTGCAATTCCCGCAAATGCTCTATATCTGCTTTCATGAAACATCTATATAAACAGCTGAAAAAGAAGAGTCATACTTCCATCAATAACCGGACTCTGTATAACTTTTCCCTTTATTTATGAGCGAATATTTCTTTTTATTTTTTTGAAAAATACCATACATGCAAGTCCTGCCGCCAATACGACCATCATCAATATCTTATAACCATTATTTTGAAGGGTTCTTCCTGTTTCCAGCGGTGATATGGTAGACTCATTGGTAAACCGAACAGATGCACTTGCATCTTTCAATTCAAATAACGCATCTCTTCCCTCTGAAACAGCACCTTCATTTATCTGGTATTTTGTTTTGTAATTGCTTCCCGGATCCGTTTCTGATATGGTATAGTTCCATCCGGTTGACAGACAGAAGATCTGTACGGTTTCGCCTTTTTTCAATGTGAAAGTTGCCTTGTTATCTGTAAAAGTTAGATTCCGTACTGTATTTTCTTTCTTAATATAAATTTGTTCATTTTCAATAACTAACGCACCTGTTTCTGTTCCCATTGATGCATTTGCCTGAATTGTGAATGTATAATTTCTATCTTCCATATTTAAACTCGGACATGCGAGGTTTTATTTCAATTTCCCATTATATCTGTTTATTTTGTTCTTTCAATGCAATAAACTTGCAATATTTTTCATGTTTTTTTGCATAAAGTGTTCCATTTGAAGTGTATCCGCTAAATCAATTCCTGATATAAATATAAAAAAACGAACCATATCATAAACATAATGACATGATTCGTTAATCTGTTACATTTCCTCAAGAACTCTGAGCACCAGTAATCCGTTCCGGACCACCAGCATTTCCGTTACATTACTCAAATCCATTCCTGTTATTTCTACTATCTTTTGTATGCGGTATGAAACCGTCCGGTAATGGACAAACATAAGCTGTGATGTCTTCTTAATACTCTGGTTGTTATTCAGGAAACATTCCAATGTATCAATCAGTTCTCCGTTTTTCTCAGCATCATGCTGGTGCAGCTTCTGTAAAGATTCCGGTACAAAAGCATATAATTCTTCTTTATCCTCTACCTTTGCCATCATATAAGAAAAGAATCCCAGTTTTGAAATGTCCACAACTGCTTTATCCTTATCCCCGATTATTTTCCTGATAACATTGATATACTTAATTGCCATTTGGGAAGATCTGAAAGACTCTTTTAGAGAATGGTATCCTTTGACACTTTTTCCTATACCGATCAGGAAATCTATATCCATTTGTTTTTTAACAAAATCCTCCTGCACACGTTGCTGTAATTTCTCCAATCTTTTCCGAAATTCCAGTTTGTTTTCTTTCCCATCCTCTTTATGGATATAGATGATCTGGTTGGTATTTGAAAAAACATAGTCTTTTGGCAAAAGATGCATAAGTTCTTTTTCTGCATTCTTTGTTTCTTTTAACTGCTTATCACTGAACCGTCCTTCATTATTTTTTGAAGCCATATGGAAAGTGATAACCTGAAAATCATCTGATTCATTGAGATTGAGGATATTTGCTACTTCATCTTCTTCTACATTTGTCAGAGAACCATTCAGCAGGCGGTATTGCAGATCTCTGTGATATTTTTTCTCAATGTCTTCTTCTATCGCGCACCTCACCAAAATATACTGCAATGTAACAATGATATTCTCCAATGCTATAAAATCCAGTTCCTGCAATGGTTCATTTCTCTCTGAAATAACCAGATAGATATCCCTCTGTTCAAAAACATCCATTTTCTTAATATACTCAACATATTCCCTTTTTTGACGCAGATACTTATATCTTGTAATAATATTGGGTGTATATGCCACACAATCTTCTTCTTTTTTAAACTCAGACATGCCTGGAGCAGTTGAGGCGTAGCAAATAGATTCTCCATTACATAAGGCAACCGGGTTTCCAAGTATTGTATCTATCTGAAAAAGTAAATTCGTTGTTACTGTTTTACTGTCCTCTTTGTTTAATAAGATTTTGCTTAAACTTTCATAGGTAATCTTAAAATATATCAGTTTGGCAGTTTCTATATCACATAACTGCAACAGCATATATTTAATAATATCCCAGAAATATATATTCGTTGGAATTTCCAAAACCGGCAGATTATGTTCCTCCGCAAATTGAAATAAGATATCAAATAATCTGTCCTGTAACTTTGTTTCGTGATATCTTTTTACAATAAATCCACTTATATTTTTTTTATTAAATTCTTCCAGATGGTGCAGGAAAGCATGTTCATCTACATCTTTGTATGCTTTCATGCTGGTCATAAGAACTTCCCCCCCACCAGGAATTTTTCCATATCTTCCACTTCAATAAACCGGGGCTTTTTGATTTCCCTGTCTATTCCAGCACTGCCGCTTATCAGATGCATCTCCGGAAATCTATTTGATTCAAGCAAATCTTTTACTGTATATCCCATTACTTCTTCTCTCTTTCACTTTTTTCAGCATGATATCTGCTACGTAGTATTCATACAGAAAAACTTCCAAATAAAATCAACCAGTTCTTTCTTACAGATTCTTTTCCATCTCATATACTGGACAAAATAGAATTATTTATTATTCCAAAGAACTAATTCAATATAATTTTTACCATATTTACAAATATATTTCAAGTGAAATTATATAAAATAGCCAAAAAAGAAAAGCTTTCCGCTCTTCCTGTCTTTTGCTACTCTTCTATCAATGCCTGAATGACTTTTATGATTTTTTTCTGTTCTTTCATCGGAAGGCTGGATATTTTGTCCGATAACCTGTTTGAAACTCCGGTTACAGAGTGTGCCACGACATCCACCAGAAGTTCATCTGCTGAAACATCCAGTGCATTTGCAATTGCTACAAATGTATCCAGCTTGGTTACTTTCAGACCTCGTTCGATCACACTGACATGTGTGGAACTTAAGTTTACCAGAGCAGCCAGCTCTTCCTGAGTAAGATTCTTTGCTTCTCGTGCATCCTTGATCCTCTGACCTACTGCTTTTAAGTCCATCGTAACACCTCCCGAACAGTGATTCCTTCTAAAATAAGTATACTGATGGAAATTTGATTTATACAGAATCTACAATTTATGGATTCGTTCTTTGGAACGATTCTGTATTATTTTTCATAAAAGGATCTGATCCTTTTATAACAGGCAAAATCCCGCCTGCAGTTTAAATGTTTCTTGCTCCAGGCGGGATTTTATTTTGTATCAATGATTCCTGAAGGGGATATTATGTCCTTTACCGGTTATTCTTTCCTGGATATGGTCTTGGATTAAATTCCAAAGTCTTAGTGATCAGTCTCATTTCCAGACGCTGGCGCAGTGTTTCGTCCACGCAGTAATGTACATGTCCCGATTCATCAAATATTTTTCTGATAGACAAAGCTCTAATATAACTTTCATAATGCTTTAATACCACCTGGATTGCTTCTATATCTCCGGCTGATGCTGCTTCGATAATGTGGAATGGCAGCAAATCAGCTGTACATTTCTGTTCTTTAGTTCTTCTCATTGGTTTCCTCCATAATTTTTCTCATCAATTCCAGCGAGCGTTTTCGATGCTCACTGATGGTACTTCTTACCAGATTCATTTTTCTGGCAATATCCGCATCACTCATATCCATAAAATATGACAGTAATACGACATTTCTTTTCTTCTCAGTCAGTGTGTGCAGAGCCTCTGCGATCAATGTATCTGTGACTTCAATATCATAATCAAGAACCTGGAAACGATATATTTCCAGGTCATATTTGTCCATTGTAAAAAGTCTGCTCAGCTCTTTTGCTGACAGCTCTGACAACATCACTTCCCATTTCTGGCGATATGCCACATGTTTTTTGTAATTGATGACCTCACTTTTCAATGCCATCTTGCACAAACGATCATACTGATGCATGACTGTAATTTTGTTTCGGAAAGAAGACTGCTCCATAAGAGTTCACCCCCTTCCCTGCCAGCAGGCAATAAGCAAAGTTTCCCCTTCCCACTTATCCCAAACGGACAGGGGTATTTGTCGGGGTCTGGAAAGAAATTTTTTAAAAATTTCTCTATAAACACAGAAATTTGTATTTTTTCCGTATTTTGGGGTATATAAAAGACGCCCTGGTGAGCATATTTCAGCCCGCAGGACGTCACTTATATCAGAAAATATTTTTTTGCCATTAGTATCAACAGCGCATAGTTCACTTTTTAAGGCACAAAAACAGTACAGGTCTTTTGAATGAACTATCTGCTCCCATCCGCCGCACAAGGACGGACACAGTACCAAGCAATAAGATCCTTCATCTTTTTATACCTCTCTATCTTCTTTTTATAAAAAGTGAATTATTACCCTTATTTTTAGTGAAATAATAGTTCATTTTCTTTCTGAAAAGGGAACTATACACTATGTTTGGAGGTGTATCATATGCCAAAACAAACAGATAAAAATCTGGGATTATTTTTTAAGAAAGCCCGAAACGAGCAAAAATTGACTTACGAAGAATTAGCTGAAATGTCAGAGATGTCCAGCAGATATTTGAAGGAAATCGAAAACGGAGGACGGATACCAAGTTTTTCAAAAATCCGTAAACTTGTACGCGCCTTAAATGTATCTCCTGAACCACTATTTTATCCTGACAATCATACAGATAGTCTTGATTATAAACGCCTGCTTGTCTATCTGTCAAAGTGTAATGATGAGCAAATCACTGCCATACTGGCTATTGTGGAGGCATATCTGCGCACATATAGAATGCCTGCTGATTATGAGAATCAAGATCTTTGAGAATCTTATCCTGTCCGGATCATTCTGAAAAAGCGGTATGGAAATCCATACCGCCATTCTTAGAGTATATACTTATCTATCATCTTTTTTACATTCGTACTTTTCTTTACAGCTCCTATGTTGCTGAGAAATTCTATCCCATCCATCATACCCTGGTAATAGGCCCTCTGCTCCTCTTCATAATGAAAATGTTCCAGTTGGTCCAGATATTTTTTCCAGAACTTCTGTTCCCGCTCTGACAATTTCTCCAGATGGTCCGGCAGCCTTTTTTGTATCTGCTTTAAGCTTTTCCCGGCTGTTTTCCATTCTTCTGTTTCCACTGTATATTCCCGTTCTTCACAATCACAGCGCATTTCCTCTAATAGATTTGATACCGCTTCATAAAATTCATTCATTTTTTCACCTTCCGTTAGAATCATTTCTTAAATCAACAGGCCACATAATCTTTTTCATAACTGCTAAATAAACTTTCAAAAACTTCATCTTTAGAAGTATGGTATCAATATTTTTCCTTAAAATCAATAATAATACTTCATCTTTAGAAATATTTCGAGGTGTGCAATGATTATTTATTGGGATAAAAAAACAAACAGCAAAAACAGGATTGGCAGGCGGGTAAAAGAATTGCGCAAAGCTCACAATCTGACCCAGAAGATGCTTGCAACCAGATTACAACTTGCAGGATATGAATTCAACGATCTGGCAATCCTGCGGATTGAACAGGGTACACGTTTTGTGCCTGATTACGAAGTTGTGGCACTTGCCGAAGTGTTTGATGTTTCCTGTGAATATCTTCTTGGTATGACAGACTCTACTGCCAGATGAGCAAATTTTATTACAATTCACTCTATGCTTAACTATGGATTGGTATTCCTGAACAGCGTACTGTATGAATGGAGTGATTCCATTAGATTGAAAATGTAGATTAGAAGATAATTTTTATATTGAAATGTCCGGGAGCCGTCAGAGATTCTTTTCTGAAAGGCTCCCTTTTTTTATTACTTCCCGCCATCGATCAGGTCATAGCTCATATCCAGAAAATCCAGGGTTTTGGCTTCACTGACAGAACCATCCAGAAGGATTGTAAGCCAGTGCCGCTTATTCATGTGATATCCCGGCAGAAATCCATAGGTTTGAATAATCATCCCTGCAAGTTCGGGATCACATTTTACATTCAGAATATCAATGTTTCCATTTTCTTCCAATCCCAGTTTTTTCTTTTCCACTGACATGATTATAGCATACCATTTTTTATTTTTATGTCGAAGCACTGCAGAATCCGGATCTTTTTTCCATAAATACTCCGGCTCAGTTCCATACTGGTCTTTTACATATCGAAAAATCTCGTCTCGTTTCAATTTTAGTCCTCACTTATAATTTCTGTCTCTGATTATACGCTATCCGGACTACATCCTCAACTGCTTCTTATGGTTTTCTTATTGTGTTACAGGTCTTAGTCTGGTATCACTCGTCTTTCAGGTTCCATCTCAGAAACTCTTCCTCATTCAGTTCATAGATCCTGGCTTTTCCTTCTTTTGCAAGATTTTTATAGTAAGCTACGCTTTCCTCACTTAATTCTTCCAGGCTGCCGGGGGATTTTATGGTCTGGTACTGTCCCTGCTCATCTAATTTTACTACTACAGGATTTTTGTATCTTCCCAGGCTCTTTGCATGCAGGAATATCTTATCTGAGAACGGACGCACTTTATCATCCAGGACTGGCTGCTGTCCCTCCAGAAGGATGATACATTTCTCCCTTGACATTCTGCCGATCTCTGCAGGTGTCATCAGATCCCTTCCTGCACGGTCGAAATTTAAGCTGCTGTTTCCGCTTTTTCCCCTGCTCTCTCCCTCTGTCCGTTTATCTATGGTTGCCTGGCCGAGAAGTTTGGAAACATACTCCTGGGTATTGAGTGATCCTCTGCCGGATCCCAAAAAGATAAATGCACTGCAGGCATCCATCAGGATCCCCCAGGTATCTCCTGTATAGATCTTTTTGATCTGATCCACACTCTGCAAAAAGATCAGGGCAGAAATATTCCTGCTCCGCAGGGTGGTGATCAGGTTCTCAAACCTGTCCGGTCTTGCTCCGTTTGCAAACTCATCCATCCATACCTCCACAGGAACGGGAAGAGGTCCGTGGTATTCCAGATCTGCCACATGGATCAGGGTCTCAAAGATCTGTGTATAAAGCATTCCCATCACAAAGGCAAAGGAATTATCATTATCCGGGATGATGAGAAACAAGGCGGTTTTCGTCTTTCCATCCCTATTCTTTCCGGTTCCCAGTGATTCCAGTTCCATATCATCGTCTTCAAATATCCTGCGGATCCCAGGTGTCTCAAAGAATTTCAGTTTTGCATTCACCATCAGGATAATGGACTTTACTGTTTCCTGATGTCCGCCCTTTAATTTCTGGTATTTGATATAGGCCGGATGGTTTTTCCCATATTTTCCTAATGTGAGCCGTTCCATCATAACCCCCAGTGCGGTAGTCCCATCCTCATCTAAGACCTCCGCTTCCTTGTTGCACAGTTCCAGGACCTTGTTCATGGTTCGTTCCTTCCCTTTGCATTCCATCCACACATAATAAAACAGGGACATCAGATACAATGCCAGGCCGTCATCCCAGAAAGGATCCCCTTTCATGGCATCCGGCGGTGTGGTGTTTGCCTGTATGTTTGTCACTAACTTGATGATATCTTCCTCTTTTCTTATGTAATGAAAAGGATCATACTGATTCGATTTTTCCATTTCTTTCAGATTCAGGCATTTGATCTGATAACCTTTTTCCTTTAAATAACTGCCGTACCCATCGGCAAGTTCCCCTTTTACATCCAGAACCACATAAGAAGCACTGGCAGTAAGAAGATTTGGGATCACGATACCTGTAGACTTTCCGGTACCCGGGGAGCCGATAACGATCACATTATTATTGGACAATGCTTTCTTTGATATATGCAGGTGCTTGCTCAGGATGCGGTTATTCTCCGGAAGGGAATCCATCAGCTGTCTGCTAATTTCCTCCGGATCCGCCCATTGGGAAGTTCCGTATTCCCTGCCAAACTGGAAATCCCGCTGATGGTACAGATACTGGCTCAGGATATAAAGCCACGCCAGAAAAGTCCCTGTGATACAGGCTGCACTTTTCTCATTCCAGTACCAGGCAAAGGGATGACTGATGATATATTCCAGTCTGCTGTTAATATTTGAAAGAGCCAGTCCCGGTTCCAGAAAGATCCCGGAAAAATAATATCCTGTCAGGATACACAAAAGTAAGAAAAGAAAAAATAACAGATATGGCGGTTTTCTTTTTTTCCACATGGCATTTTCTCCTATGGCAGAGGTACTGTTTTTTCTGCCTGCTTTGCTTTCTGAAGCTGTTGGATGGTTTTTTCACCGGATGGTGTTTTACCTGCAGTCTTTAAGTAATCCTCCCAGGACATTTCCTTGATATTTTTTACAGAGGTTCCTTCTGAAAGCATGGTTTTTTGGTATAGTTCATACCATGCTTTTAATTTTGGCGCATCCGCTGCTGCGTAGGCGATCTGTAGATATCCTTTTCCTGCATTCATGTCCGGCAGGATCATGTAATTTATACGCAGACCGTCCAGATCCTGTTTCAGCTGCTGTAAGCGTCCCTCCAGGGTTGCTACAGAAACCTCTTCCTTTAACAATTCTCCCTCTTTAGGAAAAAAATCTTTTGGAACATCAGATGGATCCGATAGAATCTGCAGCTTCTGTTTGATCTCCTGATCTGCAGTTTCTGCATAAGCATACTCATCTATGCAGGCATCTGCAGGAGGCCAGGGGATATTGGCAATCGAAACCTGTCCCTCTGTCAGGTTCATCAGTTCCGTATACTGCTTTTCCCCGCCGTTTTTCAGATGATCCAGACAAAAACTGCGGTACCAGGCTTCCACTTTTTCGGTATCTGCAATGGCATAGGCAATCTGCGTCTGCCCGTCACCCACATTCAGGTCAGGGAGAACTGTGTAACTGATATGCATCTGATTTAAGTCCTCTCTCATCTGGTTCAGTTCCTCTGTTTTTTCCGTAGGGATATTGATGATCCGGTATTTCCCTTCGGTTGCTTTTAAGAACTTTTCAAATTCTTCCACTTCTCCTTTCCCAAGGACATTTGCTGCCTGCAGTTTTTTTATTGTCTGATAGAGATAAAGGATCGCTTTTACAGAACCCTTTGCCAGGAAGTACGTTCCCTGGCTGCTTAACTTGATCAAAGTAGCAGTATCGCTGATCTCGCTCATTTCTCATTCCTCCTATCGTTTTGGGATCTGGTCTTTTAACGGACGTTTTTCCTGTTTTTTATGTTCTCTGCAGAAACGTTCAAAATCCTTCTGCAGGCCGTTTTTATGAATGTATGTTTCAAACAGCTCTATCCGGCTGTTCAGTTTTTTTATGTCTTCATCTATCCGCTGTTTTATCTCTTCCATAAGCTATTCTTCCTTCCTGTAATCTTTTTGGATCATTCTTTTCAGCAGTCTCATCTTCTCTATCTCCATTTCCGGTCCTGTGATCTGTTTTATGTCTTCCATTGTCATGTGTTCCTCCAGGCATTCCAGGATAAACTCCATCTGCTCCCGGCTCCAGGAAGACTGCTTTAAGTATTCCGCTATGATGCCGGTTTCTTTTCTTCTCTTTTTCCTGCGGCAGAAAGCCCACCAGGGAATAGGTTCCGGTTCTGGCAGCACAGATGGCAATGCTTTTGGTTCCGGTGGCAGTTCTTCTTTGTCTTCCTTTGGCGGAAAAGTTTGTCTGGACGGCTCAGATAGCCTCTGCCAGAGCTCCAGCTGTTCCTCAAGCTTTTCTGTTTTCCTTCGCAGAGATTCCAGCTGTTTCTGGCAGGTATCCAGCATTTTATCCTTTTGTTTTAAAAGCACATGGATATACCTCTCCATGGGTTCTGTTTTATCAACCAGAAGTTCCAGCTTCTGCAGTTTTTTTTCTGTCTGCTCCCGGATTTCTTTTAATTCCTCCACGTTTTCTTTTTTAAGGAAATATCTTCTGCGGAATGTCTGAATTTCTTTTATATTCATGGTCTGGTACTGCCGGACCTCATTTAACGGGATCCCCTCCATAAGGGAAATACGGAGCCATTCCCGGATTTCAAAATCCTCCGTTTGGATCAACAGATTATAGATTTCCTCCGGCAGGCCCAGTTCATAGGCAAACCGCATCTGTGTCAGCAGTGACAGGGGTGCCCCTGCCCTCTGCTGTTCTTCAATTATATTTTTTAACTGTTCCTCTGTCATTTTCTATCTCCTCCTGCTTTTTTTCTCTGACAGGCTCCGGTTTTGACTCCTTTGTCCTTTCCTGTATCTTTTTGAGCATTTTTCTTTCCCTGCGCAGGCTTTTCAGGGAATCATTGATGTCTTCATATCCTGATGTCAGATTGCTGCGCATATGGTAAAGTTCCCTTTCCTGGATATTCAGGGAGTCTATTTTTTCTGCCAGTTCTTTCTCACTTTTGATTCCCTGTGTAAGAAGATAGCTGCACTGCAAAAATAGTTCCCCAATCTCCATTCTCTCTTTTCTGTATTTCCAGCCCTGGTGGTTATAAAAATGTTTCACCTTATAATAATGCGCCACATGATAAAGCTGGTAATAGGTGGCCGTCTGTATATGGAATGATATCCTGTACAGACGGATCCCGGGTGCTGTTTTAAAATACGGCACATAATCCTCTGTCCGGAGCCTTTTTTTCAGCTGCTGTACCTGATAGTCTTTTCCCAGTGTGTAAGTACGAAAGGCTTTTTGACTGTCAGGAGGGCGGATGGCCAGATAGGGACCATGTTTTTTAGATATTCCCTCACGGATCAGATAGCCGTTTTTTTTCAGATACAGCAGCATTTCCTCATAATCTGCACACCGTTTCACTGCAATGTCCAGTTCTTTCCGGATCAGCTGTCTCCAGGTCATGTTTCCATTCTTCCCGGATTTCCATTCTTTATAGGAACGTCCGGTTTTTATTTCTTTTTCCAGAAGTCCATTCAGCCCGTATTTACGGCATATGCTGTCAGTGACCGGCTGGATCTCATTCTTCCACTGCCCTTCCTTATAATGGTATTTATATCCGCTGTAAGAAAGGGAATTAAAAATCAAATGCCCGTGGATATGCTCTTTGTCATTATGGACCACATAAACATAGTCGTATTCATCCTTTAGATACTGATCAGTGAAATCCTGCATGACAGCAAAAGCAGTCTCTTCGGTTGCCTCTCCCGGTGCAAAGGAAATCACAAAGTGATATCCCTGTCTGCCCCAGGTCTTTCCATGCTGTTTTTTTGTCTGGATCATTCCCTGATAGATCTCATTTGCATCACAGCCGCAGTTTGAGTTCATGTACAGCCCGCCTGCGGTTTTCTCCGGGTTCAGGATGTAGCAGACTGCATTTTTCAGATGCTTTCCCTTTTCCTTTGAACTGCTTTCCTTCATATGGATCAGCTTTGTGATGGCCATATCATATCCTGAGTTTTTTCTAAAAGCATTTTCAATTCCTCCATATACTGCAGCACAAGCCTCCTGTCCTGTTCCAGATACAGGCTGCTGTTATATCTGGCAGCGATCTGGTTAAGATTTACCCCTATCTTTCTGATCTGGTAATTCATATCTCTGAGGAGTTTTTCCTTCTGGTATGGATACTCTTCTCCAAGGACCTGCTGTCTGATATACTCTGACAGGTTTTCACCTGTGTTCCCAGCTTTCTTTGT
>ENA-OQHL01000429-OQHL01000429.1-human-gut-metagenome-genome-assembly--contig:-NODE-429-length-30128-cov-3.877471_pt1 | contig 30128 bp, 48 predicted proteins | sample MGYA00242565_ERZ504723 | MGnify/ENA primary metagenome ERZ504723 (study PRJEB26092, sample SAMD00036211) | human gut metagenome | host: Homo sapiens | study: EMG produced TPA metagenomics assembly of... | reverse complement strand
GGAAATACTGATAAAAGCCGCGAACGCCGACCAGTGGAGCATAAATAACGATGACATTCAGTCCGCGGATGATTGTAAAGGGATCTCTGCTTTGGTGCTTTCGCACTAGCGCGTTAACCCTTTTCTTTATATCCATAGGCTAGTCCTTTTTATATTTTTTAGGAGTATATTTTTCCTTATTCTTTTTCTTTGCCATTTCCATGCCGATTTGCATAGCGGCTAAAATGGACTCTACCGCTTCTGGACTGGCAGGATCACCGTCAAACATTAACCCTTCCTGGGAAAGCAACTGTTCTTTTGTTTGATTAATAATTTTTTCAATATCCCGCTCATCTTTAGTTGTAAGTGGGAGTGAGTCTTTATTTTCCCCATTCAATAGATAATCCATAGTAACACCGAAATATTTTGCAACGGCATTTAACTTGTCGGCGTTTGGCGTTGATTTATCCCATTTTACGATGGTGCTGTTACCGAAACCGAGTTCTGATTCAAGTGCTGGCAAGCTGATACCGCGTTCTTGCGCAAGTGTTTTTACGCGGTCTTTTAGAGTCATAATAATCTCCCTTCTAATACGAGAAAAAAAATCTCGAAAAAGTATTGACAAAAAAGAAAATATTCTCGTATAGTAGGGTGTGTAAAGAGAAAACATTCTCGTAACACAAAGGACAGTCAATAAACGCCAATTTAAAAGACTGGATTTAAGAGAATATATTCATATCGCCTATTTGTATAATAGAATATTTTCTCATAAAAGTCAATATAAGAATGAGAATATTTTCTCTAATTGTGACAGGAGGTGAGATGGTGTTATTCGACAATATCAAAGAGCTTTGCGAGAAAAAAGGAGTATCTGTTTGGAAACTTGAAAAGGATTTAGGTTTTTCAAACAGAAGTATCAGCAAGTGGAACGAGACAGATCCAGGCATTCGCAAGGTTCAGAAAGTGGCCGATTATTTTGGTGTTGCAATCGAAGATCTGTTGGAATAGGAGGTGGTCAGCGTGCCCAAAAAGGATAAGTATCCATTGATGTATCGGTATCCTAAACTGCCACTCTATTTATCTGGAGTTTCTGTTTCGGTTAGTGCAATAGCGCTGACCATATCGATACTGTTATTGCTATTGCGCTGAGAATCAAAGCAATGGATGAAAGAACATTAGGAAGCCAAAATCGAAAGCGTTCAGTTTCGTAACTGGCTAATTCTGCTTTGCCGGTTTCGGTGATGATAAACTTGAGAACTTTATGATCAGGAGAACGGGTTTTGCGAATGAAATTTTTCCCAGCAAGATACCAAAAGAGCTGTTCGTTTTTATGAAAATCGCGTTCTGTTGCATAGCCCTTTCGATTTATGGATTTTAATTTATGATATTGCTGTTTGGTTAGCATGGGGTGTTCTCTTTCTATCGTACTCGGCTCTGGCAAGAGCCTGTAAGTACAGTATAGGACGGGAATGAAAGAAAAGCAACGGGAGGTGCAAGAAGATGATAAGAGCATATGAACCATTGTACACAGTAAAAGAAGCCGCGAAACTTCTGCGGGTCAATCCTCAGGCGGTATACCGGCTGATTAATGGCAAGCAGCTTGTGGCTCTGCGCCTTGGACTGATTAAGATCCGGGGCAGTGACCTGGAGCGTTTTATTGAGCAGTACCCGGCATACGAGCCGGAGGAGGGAGGTGATCAGAGTGGCGAAGCTTAACTTTGTAGAGTCCCAGCACCCGCGGATGCTGAGCTACATGGAGTGCCGGAGCGATCCGGTGTTTTACCTGGTCGAGGATGTATTAAAGCCGGAACCGGCGATTGACCTGGATGATCTGGCGGGCAAGGTGATGTTTGGCATCTGCGCGGTGTTTGCGGGATGCGTGGCCAGCGCACTATTGGCGGGAATGTGAAAGGAAGTGAGAAGTATGGTAAAGGTTACATTTGAACAGAATGGCCATGTTGAGGATGTGACGTCCGGCGAGTTTGTGTTGGCTGTTATTAATACGCCACAGAAACAGTCAGACGGCAGGGTTTGCATTCTGGGCCAGGCAACTGATAAAGATATCACGTTGGCACTTAAAAAGCTGGTTGAGAAAACTGTGAGCAACGCAGTCAGCCCAGAGGCAAGAGCAACGTCCTATAGCTTTCTGTTGGCAATGATCAACGTAGAATTAGGTCACTTGTATCGAAAAGAAGAAACCCCAGAAGCGGCAACTTCCGGGGAATCAAGTAAATAAAAAATCAATTTACAGTCTCATTATAGGTGAGGCGCGGAGGAAAATCAAGATGAAACTTTATGAGTTAACAGAGCAGTTTTTAGCGCTGCAGGAACTTGTTTACGATCCGGAAGTGGACGATCAGACCCTTCAGGATACCATGGACGGTCTCTGGGGCGAGATTGAGGAGAAGGCCGACGGCTATGCCAAGATTATTACCGGCATGAAAGCCGATATCGAGGCGCTGAAAGCAGAAGAAAATCGTCTGGCTGCCAGAAGAAAGGCTTTGGAGAACCGCCAGCAGGCATTAAAGAACAATCTGGAGGCCAATATGCGTGAGATGGGCAAGACCAAGTTTAAGACGGCCCTGTTCAGCTTTAACATTCAGAAGAACGGAGGACTGCAGCCGCTGGTTATTGATGGCCTTCTGGAAGATATTCCGGGAAGATTCCTGATCCCGCAGCCACCGGTTCCGAACAACGAAGCCATCCGGAAACTTCTGGATGAGAAACAGGTTGACTGGGCACATCTGGAGCCGCGGGGCGAAAGCCTGCGGATTCGCTGATGGACCGGGAGGGAATTGGACCGTTTCGCATGCAGCTGCTCATGGAAGTAGCTGCGAAAGCGGTCAAGATCATGACAACAGGTGTATGGCATCTGTCATTCGATGAAATGGATGTAGTGCTGGATTACATCCGGTGCGGCATTGATGCCTACAAGCGAAAGTATGAGGAGGGAAAAGACGATGTTTCTGAAAATCAGTGAATTCAAGAAGGCCATGAAGTCAGCACTGAAGACAACTGGCGGCTTATACGTCGGGAATTTGGATGACCACTATCTGGTTTACACCAGCTTCTGGGGCATCTATGTGGAAAGCACGTATGCAACTAATAAGTTCAAGGCAGCCATCATGGAGCTGATCGGCGATATGCCGGATGAAGAAACCTGTTATAAGTACTACATCGAAGACAAGAAACTTAATATGGAGCGCGAACTTGAACCGCATGATCCATATGCGGCATGGAAAGCAGCAAAGGATTTTGCCTGCAGCGTCCCGGTGGTACTGACGAACAACTATCATGAGCTGTCCGTATATCAGCGCCATAGTGACAAGGGTTATCTGACAGCAATCAGAGAGTGGACCGATGGAATGATTTCGCCTGCAGAATTGGAGCCGATGGGGGAGCATATGCCGGGAAGACCCAGTGTATCACCTTCCGGACATACGCTCTATTTTAAAAGTGAGACGATGCTGTACTGGGTTTTCGGCATGAATGTATCGGAAAAGACACGGGACACGATATTTGCCCGCATGAAAGACCTGGATTTCTTCGAAGATGATTGGCTGAGCAAAGCAGTGAAAGAGACCGATGAGGCAGAGCCGCTGCCGTATTAAGGAGGATGTTATGGGATTACCCGTTTTGATTTATGGAAAGTCCGGCAGCGGAAAGAGCCGGAGCTTAAAGTTTTTTGACGAGCATGAGGTGGTGCTGCTTAACACAGAGCGGAAGGAATTGCCTTTCCGCAAACGTTTCCGGAAGACCGGTTCCAGCGATGATATCAACCAGATCATTGCCACGATCAACAAAAATCCGGAAAAGGTTTATGTGATTGATGATGCCGGGTATATTATGACCCATCTCTTTATGTCACAGCACCGGAACAAGAAGGGAAATGCGTCATTTGAGATGTATGACGATATCGCGGATGCTATGTATGGCCTGGTGAAGCGGATTAAGACCGATGTAACGGATCCGGACAAGATCGTGTACATCATGTTTCACGAGGATACCGATGATTTTGGCATTTCGCGGCTCAGAACCATCGGTAAGCAGTTGGATCGCAAGGTGTGCCTGGAAGGCATGGTCACAATCTGCATCCGGTGCATGAGCGAGAATGGAAATCATTTCTTCCGGACCGTTACGGATGGGTCAGACATTACAAAGACCCCGGAAGATATGTTTGAATCACCCGAAATTGAAAACAACCTGAAACTGGTTGATGATACCATCCGGGATTTCTACGGATGGGAGAAATATAAGCCCAAGGAGGACAAGCAGTCATGATTAAGAAACCGGCAGGATATGATGAGGCAGCAGCTTACACAGGAGAGTTCCAGCAGCTGCCGAAAGGAAAATATGTGTGCGTCATTAAGCAGGTAACCACTCAGGAATCAAAGAACGGAAATCAGCAGTTTGTGATTCTGTATGATATCGCAAAGGGCGAGTACAAGGACTTTTACAAGAAGATGTTCGACGGCGACAAGGCCCAGAATCCGATGGGCGCAAAATGGCGCGGCGTATTCAAACAGAACATGGAGGGCAAGGGGCTTTCCTGGTTCAAGGGCATCATCACTTCGATTGAGCGTTCCAATAACTTCACCTTCCAGTGGGATGTGAGTGACAATGAGAAGCAGATGATTGGTAAGGAATTTGGTGGTATTTTCCGCCGCCGTCAGTATGAGGCATCCAATGGAAACCGCCCGTTCGTAACGGAGCTGTTCCAGATTCGCAGCGTGGCCGGCCTGGCGGAAGCGGAGGTGCCGGAAGATGAACTGTTGCAGGATCCGCCGGTGGGCCAGACTACTCCGGTGAACCATGGAACGCCGTCTGCAGTGGGTGATGGATTCGTAAATATTCCGGAGGGAGCTGGCGATGAAGGCATCCCGTTCATGTGATCCGGAGCTTTACAGCAAAGTTAAAGATGCAGTGAGTATGCAGCAGGCCGTGGAATACTGCGGCCTGCATATTTTAAACGGAAAATGCCTTTGCCCGTTCCATCACGATACCCGGCCATCCCATGAAGATCTACCCAAATGGAAAAGGGTATTACTGCTTTTCCTGCGGAGCTGGCGGTGACCAGATTAAGTTTGTGGCCGGTTATTATGGCATCGGAAATTATGAGGCAGCGAAGCAGCTCGCAGCAGCGTTCCAGGTTCCAATCCAGGAGCCGACGACCTACAGGGACAAGCGGGAAGCGGATAAGAGAAACCGTTTAAAACGCGAATTGCGGGATTTTGTGTCTTATGCGAGGAAATGGCTGGTTGTGTATCGCGGACTGCTCTGTGAGGCAATCAGAGAACGTAGCGGGCATTTCTATGAGGCACTTGGCAATATCACATACGTGGAATATCTGATTGACTGTCTGGATCAGTGCCCGAAAGAATTATACGCAGACAAGAAGGCGGTGAGTGAAATTGGAAAAGTCGAACGAAGAGTTATTGACTGGTATAGCTAAGCTGGAGCGCCAGAATCCCTTTCCGGATGAAATCTTTTACCGGATCTTTGAGATCGAGGACAATGTGGAGCGGCAGAAGTATATTGAGGCATTGCGGAACGAGGCCAAGATCTTAAAGCGCAGCACGGAGTTTAATAACCTGCTGAAGCAGTTCCAGCTTGACTACATCCAGCGGATGCGCCAGACCGGCAACAAAACGGCTTTTACCGATCAGCCGTTGGAACTGATCTGCGCGGAGTGGAGTGCTACCGATATGGGCGTGAAGACGATCCGTTATGATAAGAACATGCAGGCGATTCCGGTGATTGCCTGCAGTCATCCGATCATGCCGATAGAAATTTTGAAAAACGTGGATACATCGGAGGAGCGGATCACGCTGGCTTATTTTAAGTCAGCATCCTGGCAGCATATCACGGTAGACCGGTCAGTATGTGCCAATACCAACAAGATTGTAGATGTTCTGTCTCAGTATGGCATTGAGGTTACTTCTGATAATGCAAAGAGCCTGGTGCGCTATATCAGTGACTGCGTAGGATATAATCCCGTGGCGTTGGAGCCAAAGAAGTCCATTAATCGTCTGGGATGGGTCGGCGCAGCCTTTACCCCATATGAGAAAGATATCCGGTACGAGGGCGGTCTGGATTACGAGGCAATCTTTAAAAATGTGTCTGAGAAGGGCGATTTTGACGCCTGGAAGGCTCTTTGTGGTGATCTGCGGAAGAATATACCCCTGCGCATGATGATGGCTGCAAGCTTCGCTTCTGTGCTTCTGGAGCCGCTTAAGGTGCTACCGTTTGTGCTGCATTTATGGGGCACGACCGGAACCGGCAAGACCGTGGCGCTTATGGTGGCTATGTCTATCTGGGGGAATCCACGGATGGGCGGCCTGGTAAAGACCATGAACATGACCAAGAATGCCATCATGCGTAACGCGGCCTTTCTCTGCAGCATCCCTTTTGCGGGGGATGAGTTGCAGACCATCAAAGATAAATGGCAGGGAAATTTTGACCAGCTGATCTATCAGATCACGGAGGGTGTGGACCGCGGCAGAGCAAAAGCATACGGCGGCGTAGAGGATACCAAGACCTGGAAAAACAGCTTTATCTTTACCGGTGAGGAGCCAATCACGAAGGTAAACTCCGGTGGTGGATCCAAAAACCGCGTTATCGAGATTGCAATTGATGGGCCGCTGGTAGCGGACGGTCATTATGTGAGCAGCATGGTGCAGGAGAATTACGGCTTTGCTGGGAGGCAGTTTGTCGAGTACATACAGGAGACAGAATCCTGCAAAATCATGGACCGGTATCGGGAAATCTTTGAGGAGCTTTGCCGGCTGGATACAACAGATAAACAGGCTATGGCAATGGCCTGCATGTTGTTGGCAGATGAGATTGCCGTGAAGCTCTTTTTTACAGCGGAGCAGCCGCTGCAGATTGTTCAGGTGAAACAATATCTGCAGAGTACGCGTGATGTAGATATTGCAGAACGCGCGTATCAGCAGGTGTTAAACTGGGTGGCAAAGTACCAGGTCCGTTTCGAGGATCCGAAAGAAGAAAATTCGCTGAATAAGGGTGAGGTCTGGGGGAAAATTGATAACGGGAAGCTGATCGTGAACCGTGATGTACTTTTAAGCTTTCTGGATCAGAACGGCTTTGATTATACAGCTGTAAGCCGGAAATGGGCAGAAAAGGGCTATCTGGTGCGTAATTCGCAAGGGAAAATGGTACATCAGACGAAGGTATATGGAATCAAATCAAGCTATATCAAATTCAATCTGCCCGAGGATGACGATACAACGGATAAGGATGGATTTGTGCAGGTCGAAAAATATGAGCAGGAGACATTACCTTTTGATTAAAAGGTCTTACCTACTTCCTAAAAGGTAAGACCTTGGTAAGACCCTGGAAGCCGCATAAATACTGGCTTTTTTAATAAGGTCTTACCTGTCTTACCAGTCTTACCTGTTATATAGTCTCGTGACGCGAGGAAAAAACGTCATTATTCTTTCTCTTATAAAAATATAGACTTATTATCCGGGTTTTTAGGTAAGACAGTAAGACCCTAAGTAAAATAAGGGCTTGCGGGCGTTTTTTAGGTAAGATTCGGGAAAGACATTTCTGGAAAATGGTAAGACCGCAGCAATGAGGAGATAAAAACAATGAGAATGAGCAATAAATCAGCCGGTACGAAATTCGAGAGAGAATTTGCCAACCGGCTGGCAGCAGAAGGCTTTTGGGTGCATCGCTTTCAGGACAATAAAAACGGTCAGCCGTGTGATGTGATCGCAGCCAGAAACGGAGAGGCGTATCTGTTTGACTGCAAAGACTGCCAGAAAGAAGTGTTTGACTTAAGGCGCATGGAAGAAAATCAGTACAATGCAATGCAGTTCTTCTATGTGACCGGAAACAGCCGCGGGATGTTTGCGGTGCGGTATCCGGATGAAATGATTTTTCTGGTGGACTTCCAGCTTCTTGACAGCCTGAAGCATGACGGAAAGAAAAGCATTTCCAGAGCTGACATGACTACATATGGACGGACACTGGAAAGTTGGCTGGAAGAACTTAAAGTAACAAGGACGGGTGATAGAGATGGTTGTGGAGATTGGATCTGAGATCCGGATTAAGAATGCCTCAAAAGAATTGAATGTTTGGGCTCAGGAAAATCTGATTATTCCGAATCCGCAGTACCGGGAGCGAGAGCGCCGGGGGCTTTGGGTCGGAAATACACCGAAGTACCTGTGGCTCTACCGGGTGGACAGTTCCGATCTGATTGTTCCGACAGGCGTAGGAAAGCAGGTGCGGCAGTTCCTTTCTGAAAGAGATCAGATAAGCGTCCAGCTGGCCGATAATGACATTTTAGAGTATAAAGGCAACATTCCCCTGTATGACTATCAAAAAACCGCTGTAGAGGCAATGCGGCGCACCAGCTGCGGAATCCTGCAGAGCCCTTGCGGATCTGGAAAGACGCAGATGGGTATTGCGCTAGCGGCGGTGCTGAAGCGTAAGGTTTTGTGGGTTACCCACACGCAGGATTTGCTGACACAGTCCTTTGCCAGGGCAGAGCAATATTTTCCGGCGGAGACTCTGGGAACAATCACAGACGGAAAGGTCCGGCTTGGCAGCCACATGACTTTTGCGACTGTGCAGACACTAAGCAAGCTGGATCTGACGCAGTACCGGGATGCCTGGGATGTAGTGATCGTAGATGAGTGCCACCGTCTGGCAGGATCTCCGACACAGGTGACCATGTTTTACAAGGTCATGAACAGCCTGGCAGCCAGATACAAATACGGTCTGTCTGCGACGGTGCACCGGTCTGATGGCATGATCAAGAGTACCTTCGCAGTACTTGGGCCTGTAGTCTACCAGGTGCCGGATGAGGCTGTAGCGGATAAGATCATGAAGGTCCGGATTTGCCGGCGGGATACCGGGTTAGCAATTAATCGAAGTTGCCTGGATACAGATGGCACACTGGTTTATAATGAGCTGCTTTCCTACCTGGGAGAAAGCCGGGAGCGGAATGAGCTGATTGTGAAAGATCTGATCAGTCAGGCCGGTCATTCCTGCTTGGTGCTGGCAAGTCGCTTAGAACAGTTGCGAAACATCAGAAACATGCTTCCGGAAGAGCTGCGGGAGGTATCGGCCATGATTGATGGCAGCATGACCAGCAAGCGCGGAAAGGCAGAGAGAGAAGCTGCCATCGAGGATATGCGGACCGGTCGGAAGCGTATCCTGTTTGCATCCTTCGGCCTGGCAAAAGAAGGCCTGGACATTCCGAGACTGGACAGGCTGTATCTGGTATCACCGCAAAAGGATTATGCAGTGGTTACCCAGTCCATTGGACGGATTGCCCGTAAGGCAGATGGAAAGACGGATGCAGTGTGCTACGACTATGTGGATGATATCCAGTTCTGCGAAAATCAGTTTAAGCGGCGGAAGACCCATTACAGGAAGGCGGGATGTATTTTATGACAAGAAGTGAAGAACAGGCCGCACTTGCAAAGGGTGTCTGGTGCGACTCTTACAACTTTTATCTGAAATACCATGGGCGCCCCGCTGATCAGCAGTTCTGGAGTGAGGCTACAGAAGATTTTCGGGAGATTATGAAAAAATACGAAGGTGCTGCAGCTTGTGGACGGATTATGCTGGCGGCGTTCAGTTTGTTGGAGGAGGAAAATAGATGAATAGATTAACTCAGAAACGGGTAAATGGAATCAAAACCGGTTACTGGTCTGCCAGCAAGAAGGATGAGCTGGTGGCACGGTTGGCGGAGTATGAGGATACCGGTCTGGAGCCGGAAGAGGTGCTGCGGCTTAAGAAAGATATGCCTGGCTTGATTCCGGTAACGGAAAAGTTGCCCAAAGAAGATGCGTGGGTGCTGGTAGCAGTAAAAAGACATCACTGGATCAGTGATTTTGGTGAGGAAAATATGCCGGATGATGAAAAAACTGACCATCCAGAGCGGATTTATTACGCATTGGGAAGATGTCTGATGCGTGATTCATGGGAGTATTTAGATCTTGAATCGGATGATGAGAGTCCCTGTGTGAGTGCCACGGATGATTGCAGCGTAGAAGACTTAAGCTACCCGTTTGCGGAGGTGATTGCCTGGATGCCGCTGCCGGAACCGTACAGAGAGGTGATGTGGTAGACATGGCAAGAAATCGTTATGCAGGGTATTGCTACTGCTGCGGGCAGTATGTCCCAGTGGGGTACGGCCATTTCGAGCGGATACATAATAATACATCCGGCCCGAAATGGCGGATCAAATGCGTAAAGTGCGCATCTGGTCGAACGGTCCGGGACACGGATCGGGAAGTACAGAGAGTGAGGAGGATGAATGATGTCAGATGAGATTATTAAGGTTCTGGATGATTTAAGTCAGCGGTTCGGCATTGCGGTAGATTGGACAAGTGCCAATATGCTGCCGTACCTGCAGATGCTTACCCGGAAATATGTGAATTACAGACTGGCGATGAGTGTTATGGAACTGATAGTTGGAATTCTGCTCTTTGCAGCAGCCGCAAAACTGATAAAGGCAGCCAAGGTCCAGTATCGCAAAGTGGCGAAAGGTGAGGTGGACTATTCCAGTGAAGATTTTTGCGTGTTTACTGGAATAGCTTGTTGTGTTGGTGCTGCTTTTGCAATTTTTATTGGTTTCATTTTAGTGGTAAGCGCCTCAGGGGATATCATTACCTGCATAACATTCCCGGAGAAATTAATACTGGACGAGTTGCTGCAGGTACTAAAAAATCATTAATGCAGCTTAAACTGAAATTAAGATTTAGGAAAGGAGTAAGAGATTTGCTGGCCAGCGATAAAGGATCCTTTGCTCCAAGGAAAAATGAAAGAAGAATATAGAAGCAGGGTTTATACAGATAGACCGGATTATGCTGATTTTGATTCACCAGCGAAATTTACAGCCATTCAGAGCATTATTGCCAAAAGATTAAAAGAGCATCCGAATGCAATTTGTTCATATTCCGGAGGTTCTGACAGTGATATTATGATCGACATTATCGAGAGAACGAGAAAAGCGTTCAATCTTCCGGCTGTCAAGTATGTGTTTTTTAATACGGGTCTGGAAATGAAAGCAACAAGAGATCATGTTAAAAGAATTTCTGAAAAATACGGGGTAGAGATACAGGAGTGCCGCCCCAAAATTAATATCGTACAGGCTTCCAGAAAATATGGAATCCCATTCGTGTCAAAAATTATGTCAGGAGGATTGTCTGACTGGCAGAAAAAAGGAATTCCATTATCTATTGCGGATGAATACGATCAGGCAGAGAATAAGGCGGTGAAGCGTCAGGAGCTGAGGGAACGCTATCCGAAATGTGAAAGTGTAATCAATTTCCTTTGCTGCTGCAATGCAGCAGGTGAGCCAAGACCAAATATCCAACTTGTGATTAATTCTTCAAAGTATATGCGTGATTTTATTGGAGAGTATCCACCGGATTTCGAAATAAGTGCGAAATGCTGTGATTACTGCAAAAAGCAAGTTGCGCATAATATTCAGAAAAATTATGAAATGATAATTACCGGTGAGCGTAGAGACGAAGGTGGTATGAGATCAGTCCCAAGAAAGGATAACACGGCATTGTGCTTTACCGAGACAGCTTCAGGCCAATTTCGGCTAAGACCATTGTATTATGTCTCTGATAAGGATAAGGCGTGGTACAAAGAACGCTATGGCATCAGATACTCGGATGCTTATGAAGTCTATGGGCTGACCAGAACAGGGTGTTGCGGATGTCCAATATCTTATAAGGCGGTAGATGATTTGGAAAAAATCAAGCCATTTGAGCCGAATGTCGTAAAAGCTGCATGGAATATTTTTGGAAAGAGCTATACATATAGAAAAAAATATAACGAATATAAAAAAGGCAGGATGGAAAAAGAAAAACAGAGAACGAATGATGCAATACCAGGGCAAATGAGTATAAAGGATTTTATGCTGTAAAACAGAAATCAGGAGGTGCCGATGTACAAAAACAATGAGGGCTATCCGGATCCGACCGCAGGCCGGGCCATCCGGAAGGCTGATAAGCCGCCGGAGGAGGTAATTAACTTCCGGCGGGCCATGAAACTGATGAGCGTGATCTGCCATGTGCGGATCCTGGGTAAGGTGACTGTGGTTGATGATAAGGGGAGGCGGTGGTAGTGGCCGTAACCAAAAGATATGCGGTTTACTGTCGCGGTGAGCTGATCGGGGAGTATACGGCAGTGGAAGCGGCTGCCATACTTAAGTGTACACCCGGGACTGTCCGGGTATATGCCAGCGGCGGTAATAAACTCTATGGCGAGTATACGTTTGAGCCAGTTGTAACGGAGCCGATCAGCAAGGCGGACAAGCCATGGACGATGACCAAGGCGCAGGCTAAGGACTGGGAAGAGACGCGGCAGCGGCTTTTGAGTAGTGGAGCGGATCTGAGCCGGTATGTGCTTAAGCCGGAGCCAGGATGGAGGTGATAGCAAAGTGATGAAAAACTTATTAAAACAGCTTGGCACGATTCTGAGTTATGCTGCAGCGTTGATCTTCATAGGCATGTGCCTGGGGATTGGTTTTATGGATGGTACACTGCTTGCCGTGAAGATGCTGAGTAACATGTAAGAGATGCTGATGAGTTGGAGGAGGTGAATCCATTGGACAAAGATATACTGGTCCAGTATTGCGAGATGGAGGAGGAGATAAAAGATTTACGACAGAGAATCATGAAGCTGGATAAGTTCCTTCAGGACCCGCCAATCGTAGCAGACACGGTGACCGGATCTCGTAAGGACTTGACGATCGGGCCAATCAAGGTGACCGGGATTCCGGATCCGATCTACCGCCGGAAGCAGGCAGCCAGGGAACGCTATAAAAAACTCCTGGAACTCAAAGAAGCGGAGCTGCTGGAACTTACCACGCAGGCAGAGGAGTACATAGACAGCATTCCGAAGTCGGAATTGCGGATCATGTTTCGGTTGTATTTTATTGATGGTCTGAGTGATGCGAAGGTAGCTGATCGGATGAATTGGATATTTCCGAATCGGAACAAGAAGTATACGGATGAGAACGTAAAGAAGCGGCGGCAAAGATTTTTCGAAAAAATTGAAAATGTCCCCCCTTGTCCCGATGAAAGATGATAATATGTAGCATGAAGCCAAAGGTGTACAGCTTGCGGCTTCGTCATTTTGATTACCGTTTTGCTTTCATGCGCCGGACAGTGGCAGTCTACTTCATGGTTAAGTTACTGCCTTAACAAAATTCCTCCCACACACGGATCAGGGAGATGAAACCACATGTGATTGGTGCGAACGGCGCCGCATGGATTACGCATACCTTCTCCCAAAGGTATTCCCCGCCGAGTGTTACAGCCTGGCGGGGGATTTCCCGCGTAACAGATTGGATGGCCTGCATAGTGCACCATGGCACTGGCCATGTAGGAGGTGGTTCGAGCCCACCTGCGCGGATTTGGTTGGCAGCTACCGTAAAAGGCTGCAGCGCAGTTCCCCGACTGCGCACAATATCGCGAGGTAGAGCAGTCTGGCAAGCTCGTCGGGTTCATACCCCGAAGGTCGCAGGTTCAAATCCTGCCTTCGCTATTTACCTGGTTTAGGGATCTCCACCCAGACATTCCAGGTGCATGAGAGGCATCCTTGAGAGAGGGTGTCTTTTTTGAAATTCTTAAGATTCTATAAATTAGCACTCGCTGATTGACAGTGCTAATAATAAATGGTATTGTAATGGAACTAAGACAGCAGGGCGAACAGAAAAATAAAAAATGTCAAAAGGAGAAAAGTGATATGATTGAATGCGAGATGTGCAAGAAATGGTTTCCGGCTGATGAAATCGAGACCTGTCCAGAGTGTGGATTAGAGTTATGTCCATCATGTTATGATGAGCATGTAACGGGATGTACGCTTCAAATGGAAAAAGATGTTGATGATGTAATCGAAACAAGTATCCCTACGATTTGTCCAGAATGTGGAAGCCCGTTGACTTTAGATCCTGATCCAGACGGCTCTGCTAGAGTTTACTGTGAGAATTGCGATTTTTGCCAAGAACTTGATGAAGAACAGATCGCTGAGTTAGATAATGGTGAGACTGAAGAAGACAGCGATTATGACGAATTTGGAAACTATCTTGGTGATGACGCGTTTACATGTCCTGATTGCGGAAGAACTTTTGCGCCGGACGATTATAGAAATGGTGACGCAGGAAACGGTTTTTGTCGTGTATGCGCTCCAAAACACTAATATTTAAAATTTATAGCATAAAGGGCCACTCCGTGTGGCTCTTTTATTATGCCAATTTTCATACGGCGCACACGGCACCAGCTAGCAACACCTCCGAGAGGTAGCACCAGGCTGTCTCCTATGGTGCCGGTGGGACCATATTTCAGAAAACGAGGTGAGTCCGGATGACCGAAAAACAGAAAATTTTTGCAGATGAATATCTGATCGACCTGAATGCCACCCGGGCTTACAAGGTCGCATATCCGCGGGCCAAAAACGATGAAGTGGCTGCGGCTGCAGCTGCCAGATTGTTAAGAAATGTTAAGGTTGCAGCCTACATCTCTGAGCGCATGCAGGAGCGGCAGAAACGAACCGAGGTTACCCAGGACAGGGTGATTGAGGAACTGGCTGCCATTGCATTTGCCAAGGCCACGGATTTCGCCCAGATTGTAAATGGTAATGTGGTCCTGACGGATACAGCAGATCTGGCCGAGAGCCAGGTCAAGGCTATTGCTGGAATTAAGATGGGCAAGAATGGCATCGAGCTGAAGCTGAATGACAAGGAGAAGGCTCTGGAACTTCTGGGGCGCCATCTTGGCATGTTTAAGGACAAGCTGGAGGTCTCCGGCCTGGATGAGGAGAAGAATAAGCTGGATGACATCCTGCAGCAGATGCGAGGTGGTGGATAGTGAGCACGGAGCGTTTACTTCTGTCGGAGAAATACAAAGCCTTCCTTCGATGCGACGCTCCGGTGGAGTTTTTAGAGGGTACAACTGCTGCCGGAAAGACTACGGTGGGGGCCTTTTTTAAATTCATGCTTAAAAGTGGCAGAGTCACCGAAGAAGTTGCATATCATTGCAGCTAAGGATACCGGAACTGCCGAGAAGAATATCATCAACAAGGACCTTGGTATCGTGGATGATTTCGGTGTACTGGTTGAGTATAACGGTAACGGCACCAAAGATGATAAAATCCCTCACATCCTGTTCCATACGTCCGGTGGGGACAAGGTCATTTATGTGATGGGTTACGGAGACAAGAAGAAGTGGCAGAAAGCCCTTGGTGGTCAGTATGGCTGCCTATATATCGATGAGATTAACACCGCGGACATTGACTTTGTCCGTGAGGCTGCCATGAGATGCGACTACCTGATGGCTACGTTGAATCCAGATGATCCGTTGCTGGATGTGTACAAAGAGTACATCAACTGCAGCAGACCGCTTCCAGAGTGGGAAGCAGAGACACCACAGGAAATTAAAGATGAACTGAGAGAGGAACCAAAGCCCGGCTGGGTGCATTGGTTCTTTTCTTTTGTGCATAACCTGGGACTTCCGAAAGAGAAACTGGATAAGATCCTGGCAAACACTCCGAAAGGAACAAAGATCTGGAAGAACAAGATCCTGGGGCTGCGTGGTAAGGCAACCAGCCTGGTGTTTCCAAACTTTGACCGGAAAAAGCATGTTGTTACTGCGGCATGGGTGAGATCAGAAGTGAAAGCGGGACGGATCCAGTGGAAGAAGTTTACCTGCGGAATGGATACGGCATATTCCAGTAAGTCTCCGGATACGATCGCGATGCTTTCCAGGGAATCACAACGGACCGGCGCCTGATTACGCTGGCTGAAAGGGTTTATAACAATGCAGACCTGGAAAATCCGATCGCGCCCAGTGACACGGTGGTAAAACTAATCGAGTTCCTGGAGCAGTGCCGGAAGAAGTGGGGCTTTGCCAAGGATGTCTATGTAGACAATGCCGACCAGGCAACTATGACGGAGCTGAAAAAGTATAAGCGGCTGCATAGCTGTCTTTACAATTTCTGGGATGCGTATAAGAAATTGACTATTCTGGACCGAATCAAGCTGCAGCTTGGCTGGATCCAGCAGGGCTGCTATCTGGTGGTTGATGAGTGCCCGGAGCATCTGGCTGAGCTTGACAAGTACAGTTGGAAGGAAGATAAGGACGAGCCGGAAGACCGGAACGACCATACGATAAACGCAAATCAGTATGCAATGGATCCCGTACCGGTCCACGATAGGTTTTGAGGAGGATAAGCAGAAATGAGGTGGCTGGAAAAGATGGGTGACAATATTCGCCGAGGCGTAAAAAAGCTGGCTGCAGATAGATTCAGCGGCGCCGTACAGCATCCAGATCAGGGAGATGATGGACTTTGAGACCAATGCCATCCGCAACCGGATCTGGTATCGTGGTGACGGCAATGAACTGGAACAGCTTTACGGAACTCTGAAGGATTATGCTGATAAATACAAATTCTGGGCCAGCAAGAGCACGCCTGGCATTGAGATGCGCAAGATTCACACAGGCTTGCCCCAGTTAATCGTTAAGGTGCTGGTTGCTATTGTGCTGTCAGACATGAATGACTTCGATTTCGACAGTGGTAAGCAGGGTAAGATATGGGAAGCCATCGAGGAGCAGAACGGATTCAGAAAAAAAGATGGAAAAGGCGCTGAAAGAAATCCTGTACATTGGGGATGGAGCTTTCAAAGTGACGATCGACACGATGGTGAGCGAGTATCCAATCCTGGAATGGTATCCGGGAGACCGGGTTGAAATGGTCTATCGGCGCGACCGGCTGCGCGAAGTGATTTTCAAGACGCCGTACAGTGCCAAGGGTCGGCGGTATGTGCTCAATGAGCGCTACGGGTACGGCTATATTATCAACGAACTGTATCTGGATGAGAAGCTGGTAGATCTGAAGGTTCTGGATCAGACTAAAGACCTGCAGGACTGGCGGTTTGATGAGAAGACCATCCTAGCTGTACCGATTCATGTGTATGAGTCCGCGAAGTATGAGGGCCGCGGCGGATCCATCTATGACGGTAAGCTAGATAACTTTGATGCCTTTGATGAAGTGTGGTCCCAGTGGATGGATGCGGTTCGGGCAGGCAGGGCAAAAACGTATGTGCCGGACTGCCTGGTACCCAAAGACCCGATGACTGGTGAGCCAATGAGACCGAATCCATTTGATAACCGTTTCTTCGCCGGAGATAACAACATGGATGAAAAGGGAGAAAATAAAGTACAGACCGATCAACCGGTTATCCCACATGACAGTTACCTGGCATCTTATGTGACGGCGCTGGATCTGTGCCTGCAGGGCATCATCAGTCCAAGCACTCTTGGCATCGACACCAAGAAACTGGATAATGCAGAGGCGCAGAGAGAAAAGGAAAAGACCACGCTGTATACCAGAAACGCGATTGTGGAAGCTTTGCAGGAAACACTTCCGAAGGTGGTTAGTGCTGCTGTGAATGCTTACAATATCCTGATCAGACAGCCGGTAGAAGCTGTGAAGGTGGATATCCCATTCGGCGAGTACGCAAACCCGTCGTTTGAGAGCCAGGTGGAGACCCTGGCAAAGGCACGTCCAGGAGTGCCGCTGATGAGTGTGGAAGCTCAGGTGGAAGAACTGTATGGTGATTCCAGGGATGATGAGTGGAAGCAGGAAGAAATTGCCCGCCTGAAGGCAGAGCAGGGTATTACAGAGGTAGAAGAACCGGGAGTCAATATGGCTGCCGGTATTTTTGACGTTAATCTGGGAGGTAATGCAAATGCAGGTCAAGGTAATGAACCGGATGTACAGAATGAGCCGGGCGGAGTATCAGGGACTGCTGAAGATGGCGAGTGAGCAGGTCCCGTTCGGCGTGTATGCCATTGAAAAAAAGGGCTATGCAGAACTGAGAAATGATCACTGCAGAAGCACGACCCAGTTAAAGGCTCTGGTTCGTGGTTTTAAGGCTCAGGGGGTCAAAGTACTGTCAAACGATGGTCATCAGATGATGGAATCTGTGAGGCCGGATGCTGTGGAAGAGGTGTTTCTGAGTGAGCCATAATGAGTACGACCTTGCAGAAGCTTTCCAGCGCATCGAAAATGAACTGATTGCCTCCATGATCCGGAATATGGATCGACACCGGGCAGAAGAGACCGCGGAAGGCTATAACTGGTCCATGTGGCAGGCGGAGCAGCTGAAGGCTCTGGAAAAGTACAAGTGCAAGAACTGGAAGAAGTACCAGAAGCAGTTTAAGAGCATCAACAGTCAGATCGAGCAGCTGATCCGGCAGGCGCGTCTGAAAGGCGGCGTGAAACAGGAGCTTAAGATCCTGCAGGCTATCCGGAAAGGCTGGAGGACCCACGGCAGGAACGGAACACCGGCGCATGATGCCATGACAGCGGAGATTTTTTAAACTGAATGATCGCAAGCTAGATGCCCTGGTAGAAGCCACCATGCACGACATGGAAGCTGCAGAAACGGCAGTGCTCCGGAAGGCCAATGACGATTATCGAAAAGCTATCTTTAACGCCCAGGTCTATGCCAATACGGGCGCGGGGACCTATGAAAAGGCTGTAGACATGGCCACGAAGGATATGCTGTCCCGGGGGCTTAACTGTGTGATGTATGCCAATGGAGCACGGCACACTCTGGCTGATTATGCGGATATGGCAATCCGAACAGCCAGTAAGCGTGCCTACCTGCAGGGTGAGGGCGAGAAGCGGCAGGAATGGGGCATTGCAACGGTCATCATGGCCAAACGAGGGAACCCATGTCCGAAGTGCCTTTCCTTTGTTGGCAAGGTTCTGATTGATGATGTGTGGAGCGGTGGCAGCAAGGATGGTGTGGATCCGGAGACCGGGAAGCGGTATCCGCTTATGAGCTACGCTATCAGTAAGGGGCTGTATCATCCCCGCTGTAAGGACTCTCATACTACATATTTCCCCGGCATCTCCACAGCAGACGATACCTGGACAAAAGAGGAACTGGAGAATGTAGGTCTACAGAGCCAGCAGGAAGTCCGGCAGCAGTACACAAAGCGCCAGGAAGAGAAGTATAGTCGGTTGGCTGAGTATTCACTGGATCCGGATAACAAACAGATCTATGGGAGAAAGGCTTCAGAGTGGAGAAATGTTCGGTTTAAGACTGGCAATTTAGATGCGAGCGATTACATAGAGCAGAAGCGGGAAGAGCAGTTTTTTGGCATGCCAGATGAAATTACAGATGAATGGACTAAAAAGAACATGGACGGCTCTCTTATTGACATGAAAGAATATGATGTCAACGGAGTGACTTATAAAGTGGATGGAAAAAGGGTTACACTCCATCCTACGGAACAGGAACGGTCTGTTGCTGCGGTATTGAGCAAAAAGTATGGAAAGATTGTTGAATTTGTCCCTCAGATAATGTACCCACAAGGCATACAAACACCGGACTATTTGATTAATGGGGAGCGATTTGATTTAAAAACTTTTAAAAGTTCTGGGAAAAATGTATTTTACAATATGATTGCGAAGAAAAAGAAACAATCACCCAATTTCATTTTCGATATTACGGAATGTCCGTTATCCGCGGAAGAGATAGAGCGGCAGATAAATGGTCTTTATAGTTCGCATCATACTAGGTTTATAGAAAAAATTGTTGTGATGAAAGATGGCAAAATAGAAAAGGTGTATATGAGAAAATAAAAAGACCATTTATCCATCCGGTCAACCACTCATCGAGTGGGACAATGGGGACGGGAAATGGTCTTTTCTTAATTGTTTTATACCATTTTTTTAGAAAATATGCAAGCATAAGTCACAGGGATTGATGTTTTGCATATGTTTTGTTGCGACGTCGCAACGGTTATAAGCACGCAGAAATGCGTGTTATTTTTACGCCCAAACGCGAGTACGGCTATAAACTCTGCGCGGCCGGTGACACCGATGACAATGGATCAGCAACAGGAGTGACACTCCCAAAATGGAAAGGAGACCAATATTATGGCAGAAGCAAATCAGAATCAGGGGCAGGCACAGCAGACTGCTCAGGGAGCTGGAACCACTGGACAGGCCCAGCAGACAACCAATCCACAGAATCAGGCTGCACAGCAGACAGCGCCGCCAGCTATTGATTATGGAAAAATCCAGCAGATGCTTGACGGAACTCTGGCAGCTAAAGAGGATACTGCGCTGAAAGCTTATTTCAGACAGCAGGGACTCAGCCAGGAAGAGGTCGAACAGGCCATTGCAGCCTTTAAGCAGCAGAAAGCTGAACGTACTCCGGATGTCGGAGTCATGCAGGCACAGGTTACCCAGGCACAGGCAGCTGCACAGCAGGCTCAGATCAACAGTGCGGCAACTATGGCGGCGGTATCCCTTGGTATCAGCGCCAATACTATCCCGTATGTGATCAAGTTGGCTGATTTCAGTCAGGTAGTAGGTCAGGACGGAAAAATCAATGAAGAGACATTAAAAGCGGCGCTGAATAAGGTGCTGGAGGATGTGCCGGGGCTGAAACCGCAGGCAGCAGGTACTACCGGATTTGTCCAGGTAGGGGCTGCAAGCAGCAACGCTGGGGCCGGACAGGCCCAGCAGGCAACACAGACACAGGCAAGCGTACCAACGAAGCGTTGGAACCGTTGGAACTAAAAGAAAGGATAAGGTGATAATATGGCTTTAAACTATGCACAGGTATGGGAACCGGAATTATTAGAGATTCTCATGCAGGGGACTTTAACCTCCCCGTTTGTAACCAGTAACGTGAAATGGCTGGATGCGAAGACTTTCCACTTCACTCAGATGTCCACTTCCGGATATAAGAACCACAGCAGAAGTGGTGGCTGGAACAAGGGCAATTACACCCAGAAGGATGTGCCGTTTACCCTGACCCATGACCGCGATGTATCTTTCCTGGTGGATAAGGCAGATGTGGATGAAACCAATGCAACCGCATCGATCCAGAACATCTCGAAGACCTTTGAGATGACTCAGGTAGTGCCGGAGACGGATGCTCTGTTCTTCTCCAAGGTTGCACAGGCAGCCCAGAAAGAGGATGGGTACCATTCTTCGACTGCGGCTTCCGGCTACACTAAAGCAAAGGTATTCAGTATGCTGAAAGACATCCTGGCAAAGGGCAAGCTGAGAAGATACAAGGCAAACGGCAGCCTGATCATGTATGTATCCAGCGCTATCATGGACGCTCTGGAGCAGTCTACCGAGTTCACCCGCAAGATTGAGATGACTCAGATCGCGGAGGGTGGAATGGGAATCGAAACCCGAGTGACCGACATCGATGGTGTGCCGATCATGGAGGTTGTGGATGATGAGCGCTTCTATGATGCATTTGACTGGGAACCGGAGAATGGTGGTTTTGCACCGCAGAAGAAAGTTGCCGAAGGAACCCCGGTAACTGGAGCCCACAAGATCAATGTGCTGGTCGCCTGCGGCCAGACCTGCAAGATCGTACCGAAGATCTCCAGCATTTACTACTTTGATCCGGGTGCGCATACTGAGGGTGATGGTTACCTGTACCAGAACCGTTCCCTGTCCGATGTATTCGTTTTCCCGAATGGAAAAGACGGTAAGATTGACAGCGTGTATGTTGATGTGGATACCACGGAGTATACTGGTGCCTGATCGGAGGTGATCCTATGGCTTACGAGCCGTATGTAACTCCGGAATATTACCAGAAAGAATATGGCGGCGGCATCGTGCCGGAACGTGAACTTGAAAAAGCTCTCCGGCAGGCCTGCCACCACATCGATTCCCTGACCTACAATCGGATTGTGGGCCGGGGATTTTCTAAGCTGACTGACTTCCAGCAGGAGGTAATCCGGGAAGTTGTCTGCCAGCAGGCGGACTTTGAGACGGAAAACGAGGACGAGATCAACACGGTCCTGCAAAGCTACAGCATTAACGGCGTATCGGCTCAGTTTGGCAGCTCTTGGAATGTTTTTACCGATAAGGGCGTGGCCATGAAACGCGATGTGTATGCTCTGCTGTGTCAGACTGGCTTGTGCTGCCGTTTAGCGAGGTGAGGCTATGAGATACCCATGTTTGATACCAAAACGGCTCTGCAGGACGCCTGTGCATGTGCATTTGGAATCTGAGGAGCTGAGCAACCTGGGAAAGCCATTGTATACGTTCGATTCCGACCTTGTGTGCAATTTTCAGGACCGCACCAAGACTGTTTTGACGACCGAAAAGAAGCTGGTGCAGATCACTGGGACGGCGCTGTTTCCGGGTGATATTGCACCGGACATGCCGTCTCTGAGCGGTGGCACGATTACAGTATTCGGTCAGGAGCGCCGGATCGAGCAGGGGTGCAAGAACCGTAACCCAGACGGAACAGTCAACTATTGCAGTCTTGAGGTGGTCTGATGCAGGTCAAATCAACGGTAAAGTTAAATACGCCACGCATTAAGCAGCTGACACAGGCGGCAGTGACGGCGCTGGAATTGACTGGCGAACTATTGCATGAAGAAACGCAGCAGGCCCAGGTATTTCCGTTTGATACGGGTAATCTGCAAAATGAAAGCACCTTTGTGGATTACAGTAAATCCAAGAACGGCAAGGTAACGCTGGTTTCCAGCACACCCTATGCCCGTCGGTTATATTATCATCCGGAATACAATTTCCAGACGAAAGAAAATCCGAATGCGAAGGGCATGTGGTACGAGGATTGGATGCCTGGAGGTCAGAAGGCTGACTTTGCACCAAAAGCATTCAAGCAATTTTATAAGAAAGCAGGTGGTGTGTGATGCTAAAAATTGCAGACATCCGTGGATGGATCGCATCTCTTGGCATTGCTGCAGACAATCGCGTCTATATCGGAAAACTGGATAATAAGCAGCAGAAATCTATCGGCGTGTATGGCCGGGGCGGATCAGGGCCGCCTTACATCGCATTGGGTGGCCTGGAATATACCACCTATGATACCAAGCCGGTTTCTCTTCTGGTGCATTGGAATAGTGACAAAGAAGAAAGTGAAGCTGCAGCGTATGATCTTTTTGAGAAAATTAGAAACCTGTCCAGCCTGGACATAGGAGATACCCACATTCATTGCATCCGCCTGATGGTACCTGAACCGCAGGACGTTGGAACAGATGATGGCGGAGTATTTGAATATGTAATCTGGTTGGATTTTATTTATCAGAGAAAGTGAGGAACGGAATATGTCCGAAGCAACAGGAAAAGTGTACCCGGTACACAACAATAAATTCAAGTTCGGCACTAAGGGCCTTTCCAGTGTTGACGGCGACATGGTAATGCCGGCAGATCTGGAAAATTTTTCACCGACCATTGATGGAACCACAGAAGAGTGGTATGCGATGGATGCAGAGGGCTGGGCCAAATCGGCAATGACCGGAAAGAAATTGAGCTTTTCTTTCAAGGGCAAACGTTCGGTTGGCGATAAGGGCAACGATTATATCGCAGGCCTGGCATGGAAGTTTGGTCAGGATGTTATGACCAAGTTTGAGTGGGAAATGGTTTCTGGTGCAAAGCTGGCCTGCGATGTTGTGGTGAATGTCACGACTCCCGGCGGTGGAGATACCACCAACATCGATACCCTGGAGTTTGAGGTGACTTGTTACGGCAAGCCGACTTTCACTACAGCAGAAGCAGCGTAAATTAAGAGGAGGACATGATTATGGGAAAAGTAGTAGATATTACCGATAAACTGAGTTTTGACGGGAATCCGACTCTGGTTGTCAAAGGGAAGAAGCTGGAGGTAAACGCCGATGCCCCGACTGTACTGAAGGTTATGAACTTCATGCAGAAGGAAAATGTCAATGACATGGAAGTGGTGTCCGCGATGTATCAGCTGATCTTCCCTGAGAAGTCACGAACGGAAATTGATAAGCTTAAACCGAGTATTTCCGATTGGATGATCATTATCCAGGAAGCTATGGCGCTGGTAACCGGCGAGGCAAACAGCCAGGGAGAGCACTGACCCGTACTATGATCTATTCGAAGACTGGGACCTGATCGTGTCCAGCTTTTTATCACAGTACGGGCTGCGAATCCGCACAAAAGAGTTTGAGACGGTATCCTGGGATGAGTTCAAGGCGTTGCTATCTGGACTCGCCCCGGACACCGCCCTCGGGCGAATTGTGGCAATACGATCGGAAACGGATAAGGATATCATCAAGCATTTCAACCAGGACCAGAAAAAGATTTATGATGAATGGAGAAGCCGCAGTGCAAGCAGTATGTCAGAAGAGGACTACGACAAGCAGATGGCAGCTCTGGAGCGCATGATAGCTGCTATGGCGGGAGGTGGTTGAAATTGAGAAGATAAAGCAGAAAAAGGTCCGGTGCCCATACTGCGGGCATCCGGTCAATGCGAACCAATCGGAAGACGCCAAATGCAACGGCGTCTTTTTTAAATGTAAAAATAAAGATTGCAGACGAATCTTTGAATTAAGAATCTAAGACGCTGTGCCGATGTGCCTGTCTTATAAAAGGGCAGGTGACATATATGGCAGCGGATAGCGTAGGCCAGATTGGTCTTGATCTGGTCGTAAATAAAAGTGATTTTGAAAAGCAGATGTCCGGCATCCAGAACCTTGCCGCGAAAGCCGGAAAAGCCCTGGCGGCTGCTTTTGCCGTAAAGAAATTAGTTGATTTCGGTAAATCCTGCATTGAGCTTGGTTCTGATCTCTCTGAGGTCCAGAACGTGGTGGATGTAACATTCCCACACATGAGCAAGCAGATTGATCAGTTTGCGAAGAATGCTGCTACGCAGTTCGGCTTGTCGGAAACGATGAGCAAGCGCTTTACTGGTACGTTCGGCGCAATGGCAAAGGCATTCGGGTTTAATGAAAAAGCCGCTTATGATATGTCCACGACACTGACCGGATTGTCAGGTGATGTAGCATCGTTTTACAACATCAACCAGGATGAGGCATACACGAAGTTAAAATCTGTGTTTACGGGCGAGACAGAGAGCCTGAAAGACCTGGGCATTGTCATGACACAGACGGCTCTTGACAGCTACGCTCTGGCAAACGGTTTCGGCAAGACCACGGCAAATATGTCGGAAATGGAAAAAGTTGCCCTTCGGTATCAGTTTGTGCAAAGTCAGCTAACATCTGCGGCGGGGGACTTTTCCAGAACATCTGACGGTTGGGCGAATCAGGTCCGCATCCTGCAGCTGCAGTTTGATAGCTTAAAGGCCACGATCGGCCAGGGGCTTATTAACGTGCTGTCTCCGGTGATTAAAGTGATCAACACAATCATCGGTAAACTGATGAGTCTGGCCAATGCGTTCAAAGCCTTCACGGAGTTCATAACTGGGAATAAAGGTTCCGGCGGCGGAGCATCTACGGTAGCTGCCGATATGGGAGCTGTTGCGGATTCAGCAGGGGATGCCGCGTCCGGTATGAACAAAGCTGCAGGTGCGGCGAAAAAGGCAAAACAGGCCTTCGGGCTCGCGAAGTTCGACGAACTGAATGTGGTAAGCTCCAATGATTCTTCCGGTAGCGGTTCAGGATCCGGAGGAAGCGGCGGTGGCGGTGGTGGATACGAATCTGATCAGTTCGATATGGGCGAACTGGAACAAGGAACCGAAGAAGTAGACAGCCGAATGGATGCCATCATGAAGCGGCTGAATGAATTACGCAGCGCATTCACGAGTGGTTTTTGGGATGCACTGGGAGACACTTCTGTATTTGATAGCATCCAGGACTCTATATCTGGAATAAAAGAACGCCTAACCAACATCTTTACAGCTCCAGAAGTTGTGCAGGCTGCTAATAGTTTTGCAGACACATTAGCATATAATCTTGGGGCAATAGCCGGTTCGGTTGCATCTATTGGACTTACCATTGCGGATAATTTGCTGGGCGGTATTGATTTATACCTGCAGCGGAATTCTGGCCGGATAAAAGATTTTTTAATATCGATGTTTGATATAAGCGCCGATATTGCTGAGATATCCGGAAATTTTTCAATAGCTGTTGCGGATATTTTTACAGTATTTCGGAGCGATACAGCAAAACAGATCACCGCTGATATCATTAAGCTTTTCTCTGATGCTTTCATGGGAGTGCAGGAACTGTCTCTTGCTTTTTCGCGTGATGTTCTGGCAATGATAACAGAGCCGGTCACGCGCAATGTCGATAAGATAAAAAGCACGCTCAATGGGCTTTTAGGTGTAGTGCAGACCATCACGGGAAGTATTGCAGACACATTCGAATACTTTGTTGATGGAGTCTTACAGCTGTATGACGAGCATATCAGTCCACTGATTCAAAGCTTTACAGACGGCTTATCTGAAATTGTAGATACGGTTTTAAGCGCATTCAACACTTATATCCTTCCGATTCTGCAGGATGCAGCAGACCAGTTTGCTGAATTTAATGAAAGTTCGATAAAGCCTTTGATAGATGCATTTCTGGATTTTGCAGGAACTGTAGCTGATTCCATCGGAGAAATCTGGAACAAAGTCCTGGTACCATTTATCAACTGGTTCGTGGAAAATATTGCACCAGTAATAGGTGATAGCTTAAAAAATGCGTCGGACATCTTCTTTGCTTTCAGTGAGACGGCAGCAGAGGTAGTTGAAAATGTGCTTGGAGCATTAAAAGGTCTGATCGAGTTCATCACGGGCATTTTGACCGGAGACTGGAAACGCGCTTGGGAAGGTCTGAAAGATATTTTCAAAAACGTGTTTAACGGAATAGTCAGCATTGCAGAAGGATGTGTAAACGCAGTTATTCGTGGCTTGAACAAACTGAGTTTTGATGTTCCAGATTGGTCGCCAATAGCTGCAGGCGAACACTTTGGATTTGATATAGCTCCAGTCAGTCTTCCACGCCTTGCGCAGGGCGGCTTTGTAAAGGCCAACACACCGCGCCTTGCCATGATTGGTGATAACCGGAATTATGGCGAGATTGTGGCTCCAGAGGATAAGATGATGGAATGGCTGAATAAAGCGGTAGAGCTTGGTGCCCGGATGATGGGCGGTGGTGGCGGCCTATCGGAAGATGATGTTTACTACGCATTCAAACGGGCGCTCAACGAGGCCGATCTGACGGCAACGCTTGACACAGACAGGCTTTTTAAGGCCATGAAGGCGAAAGCTGCGGAGTACCGGAGACGGACCGGAAAGCCGGCGTTTGAATAGGAGGGAGTGGCGAATAATGGCAGAATACAAAGGATATTTGCTTAAAATCAATGGAACAGAGCTGCCTGGTCAGTACATTCAGGACTATTCGTCTACTCCGAACCAGGCACAGGACAAAGATTCTTATCAGGATCTTACGGGAGAACTTCATCGTGAGATCCTGCCGCATACGCGGTCAAAAATAGAATTCAAAACACCGCCGATGTCTCTGGAAGAAAAAAATTGTTTTTCAATCCTTTTTTCCGGATCGAAGAAGCAATCCGAAAATATCAGTTGAATACTGGAATGATGAAGATAATGCATATACATCTGGTGAATTTTATACTCCGGATATCACCTACCAGTCATATCCCAGCGGGAACACGATTGCATATAAGCCATTTCGCGTTGCCCTGATTGAGTATTAGGGGGTGGTGGCATGCAGGTAAGTGAAACATTAAAAGAATTGTATCGCTCTGACAGTATTGATAAAAACATGATTGCAGAGTTTTGCCGCCCAGGACAAACAGAACCGTTTCTCGCAGTATATGACGGCAGCCGTTTCATCGACATGTCCCTGGAAGAAGCCCTCTGCAGTGATGATAATATCGAATGGGGAAGCTGCGAAGCATCACAGATCAAGCTGACCATCATCGGACTGAACGGTGCCGGAATAAAAGGCAGCGAGATGACCTTATACCAGACGTTGGACGGAGTCTTTCCGGCTACGGATCTGTACCCAGATGATAATACATACCCAGCTGGATACGTCATGCCGTTAGGGCGCTATGTTGTGCAGTCAGCGAAGAAGCAGGCAAACACGGACTTCTGGGATGTTGTAGCCCTGGATTATATGTCCAAGTTTGATACTGATGTAGTTGACTGGTACAATGCGCAGCCATTTCCGGTGCCGCTTCGGGATTTTCGGGCAAGCCTTTGCCGATACCTTGGAGTAACCGAAGCTGTGCCGGATTACCTCCCGAACGATGATATGCCGGTAGAAAAGACCATAGATGCCGGAGAACTGACAGGAAAAGACATTTTGATTGCCTGCGAACAGGTAAATGGCGTATTTGGACATTTTGACCGTGAAGGGATACTGCAGCACATAGCATTGGAACCGAATTACGGATTATTCCCGGCAACAGATCTGTGCCCGAACGAAGAATTGTATCCGGTTGCTCCTGGCGTGATGAATGATCAGGTGTATGATGAACGTCTGGAAGCGTACCTAATGATATCCAGTTACTTCGAGGATTATACGGTCCAGTCCATTGATAAGGTCCAGATCCGGCAGGAGAGTGAGGATATCGGCGCAATCTATGGCACTGGTACCAACTGCTACACCATTGAGGGCAACTTCCTGCTGTACGGAAAAGGTGCAGATGAGCTGCAGCAGATCGCCGCAAATGTGTATGGTATGATCAGCGGCAGGATGTATATCCCATTTAACTGTGAGCTTAAAGGCCTACCGTACATCGGTGTAGGCAGTGCCGTATATTTTGCATACGGATCAGATTCGATTGTATCTTATGTTATGAATCGGACACTCAAAGGAACCTATGCACTGAAAGACTCTTACAGCGCAGAAGGAGAAGAAATCCGGAGTGTGCAGAATAATGTCAACAAAGATATTTTGCTTCTGAAAGGCAAGGCCGCCTACCTCAAAAAGAACGTAGACGAAGTATCTGCAAACCTGGTAGACCTGGAGAAGCAGACGGAAGCAAAGCTGACGATCACAGCAGAGAAGATCGAAGCCGAGGTCAAGCGGGCATCGGAAGCTGAAGGAAATCTGTCTTCGCTGATATCCCAGACTGCGGAGAGCATCACACTTATGGTCAAAAAAGGCGAGGTGTCGGCTCAGTTGTCTATTGAGAGTGGCGGCATCGATATTAAAGGTAACCGTTTCAGCTGGACTGCTACAAACTCATCATTGACCGCAGACGGAACGTTGACGGTTAATCAGGGACTTTTTAAGGGCTCCATTGATGTAGGCAATGGTCAGTTTACGGTTGATTCAAGCGGTAAAGTTATTGCAAAGTCTATTGAGGTCGGAACGTCATCTTCGAGGGCTACGCTGTACGGTTCCACAGTCCTGGCCACGAATTTTTCCTGCAACAGCAGTTTTAATGTTGACTGCTATGCCAATATGGCCGACATTGGAGGCAATACGATTAGTTGCGGTACGTTGCGGGCTAATCATATTTATGGTTCCATAGATGACTTCTCAGATCGGCGCCTGAAGCAGAATATCCATCCCGTGGATGCGGAAACGGCGATCAGGATCATCAAGCAGCTGAAACCGGTATCCTACAGCATGAAACGGTATGACCGGGAGGGAGTCGGCTTTATTGCGCAGGATGTACAGAAAATCTGCCTAAAACAGGGCATAGATTTGCCACTGTATGGCAGACGGGGAAAGTATCTGACTATCCCGTATATCAACTACGTTCCTCTCCTGGTTGCGGTGGTGCAGAGCCAGCAACGGGAGATAGATCAGCTTAAGCGTCTGATCAGAAAGGAGAAGCATGTATAAAGTATCAGAGGAGCAGTGTGCGTCGCTGCTCTATATTTTTGACCGTCTTACAGTGACAGGACCGGATCAGGCGGCTTTGCTGAGCAATGCGGCCGTGATCGTGCGGAACTTGGAAGAGGAGGAGAAAAAGAGCAATGACGTTAAGTAATTTTGTTGCTTATGTAACGCAGAAGTGGAAGAATAAGCCAGATACGTCGACCCCGCTGTCTGCGGAGCGTCTGACACATCAAGAAGATGGCATCAAGGCCAACAGCGATGCTATCCAGGAGCTGGCGGCTGCGGTTGTGAGCCAGATTGTAAACAACCCGGACAAGATTGCAAGCATGGCAGCGCTGTATGCCGTGGACCAGAAGGTGGCGGGTCTGGACGGGAAAATTGGTGATACGTCCAAGCTGCCAGCGGGGACTACGGATGCCGTGGGGGCCATCGCTCAGTTGTATAGTAATTTAGCTGGGAATTATATTACAAAAGCAAATGGATACAAAAAGATTTCGGGTGTATCTGATACTAAAAATTTTGATCCAAATGTACTTGGTTGTTGCTTTTTAAATGGAAGCACGG
>ENA-OQHL01000424-OQHL01000424.1-human-gut-metagenome-genome-assembly--contig:-NODE-424-length-30403-cov-6.065861_pt1 | contig 30403 bp, 18 predicted proteins | sample MGYA00242565_ERZ504723 | MGnify/ENA primary metagenome ERZ504723 (study PRJEB26092, sample SAMD00036211) | human gut metagenome | host: Homo sapiens | study: EMG produced TPA metagenomics assembly of... | reverse complement strand
CTGGTAGAGGTCATATACCTCCTGATAGTTTACTTTTTCTTTTGCCATAATCATTCTTGTTAAAGGTTACGGCGCAAAGATATGGCGGCTAACAACTTATGTCAAGGCGGAAAATAGAATGGTTACTTTCCTTTTAAAGGAACGGACTGTTTATTTAAAACCAAAAGTGTTTCCTCTAAAGTGTTGATATATAACTTATTATTAATGCCGCTGAATAAGCGGCATTAATAATGTAGTATTTATTTCTTTTTTGACAAATCCTTCAGCAAATAGTCTACTGCCACTTTCAGTTGGGCGGCTTCTCCTTTCAGGCTGGCTTTGGGCTTATTATAGATAAGAGTATCAGGTTGTAAAGTCTGATTTTCGAGATCGTTGCACTGCTTGCGTCCTTTTCCTTATAAATCTTTCAGTAATACTTGACTTGCTTTTTTTATAGTATTCTTCTCTGGACTCGGTCAGCACTTTCCATTCGTCGTTGAATTCTTCGTCTTTATCAATTTTGAAATTCTCGGAACCGTATGTATCCAAACGATCCAATAAGATGGCTACATTCAATTGATTGATATCCATTGACGGCTGATAGCCGATTTCTTCGCTTTTTTCGTCGGTGACTACCTCGTGAATCAATTCTATTTCTTGCAACTGATAAAAGTACCTGGTTGGTTAGCCGGATGGGAATCTGATGCTCTTCCGAGATTTCTGCAGCCGTATAGGGAGGCTCGTTCTTCTCAAACCGTTTGGCTATGAGCGACATAATCAGGATGGATATAAAGTCCCGGTATCGTCTGCTGATATTCCGGGTGTCCTGGTCAAAACTAAAACTGCGGATATTCTGTCCGGCATACGTCAATTCGGCTCCGAATAAACAGATTGTCCAAGATATTTGCAACCAAAGCAAAAATAAAGGAAGTGCGGCAAAACTACCGTAAATGGCGTTGTACTTTGATACCCACAACTGGCTGTTGATATACAGGAATTGAAAAGCCTGATAAGCAGACCCCGCCAGAATGCCTGCAATGAGCGCGTGTTTGAATTTTACTTTCGTATTCGGCATGAAGATATACAGCCCTGTGAACATCAGCCATGTCAGGACGAAAGGGATAAGCCGTATCATGAATTTCATAATAGGAGCAAGCAGGACGAAATCATCCATCTGTTTGAGAATGGTACTCATAAACAGAGAAAGTCCTCCGGACACTACGATTAGAATCGGCATCAATAGGAACATAGAAAAGTAATCCGTAATCTTGCGATACATGGATCGTGCTTTTTTCACTTCCCAAATACGGTTGAAGGTGATTTCAATATTGCTGACCAGATTGATAACCGTCCATAACAACATGACCAAACCAACTCCAATGAAAATACCTCCTTTGGTTTGTGAAAGATAGGAGTTGACAAATGAGAGAATGGCCTCTGTTGTTTCTATATTTCCTCCGAAACCATTGCGGAACTGATGTTCCATCAGGTTGTCGAATCCAAAACCGCGTGCCACGGCAAACAGGATGGCAAGTATCGGTACAATGGCGAGCAATGTGCTATATGTCAGTGCGGAAGCTTTATTAGCCATCCGGTCTTTGGTAAACCGGTTGATACAAAGATAGATGGTCTTTATAATATTGTAGAGTGAGAACTTGGTTCGGGTCACTTCATCTTCCGTAATGCGCCAGATGTCATACGTAAGAAACTTCCATATATCGGTGATTTTCTTCTTCATAGTTCAACGGATAATTAAAAGAAAAAGCAGTCAGCCTATAAGCCGAGTTCTGTACCTTATATAAAACAAGGTGCCTGTCATTTATCTGAGTGGCGTGTCACCACGACACTTTAGCGGTCTACCCTCCGACATGGAGCGAGCAACTCTCATAACGCCGGTTTACATGACCTTACAACTCCTAAGACGTACAGCCCGACATGTCACCATGCGGCTGGTGGGCTCTTACCCCACCTTCTCACCCTTACCTCTCCCCGAAAGGAGCGGCGGTTGTTTTCTTCTACGTTACTCTACCCTCACGGACAGCTTTCTGTTAGGAAGTAGGATGCTCTATGTTGCCCGGACTTTCCTCCTGCACGAAACATGCACGCGACAGACCGGCCAACTGCTTTAGACTGCAAAAATACGTCATTTATTTTGTTTTAGCCAAAGAAAGTACCACAAATAGAAATAATTTCTATCTTTGCTATTATTAAAATGAATTTTAATGAAGAAGAATATCCTCCTTTTTTCTTGTTTTCTGGTGATTGCGGCAGTCAGCCTGAAAGCACAGGAAATACGTCCCATGCCTGCCGATTCAGCTTATGGGGTAGTACATATCTCTGTTTGTAATTTGCGCGAAGAAGGCAAATTTACTTCCGGCATGAGTACGCAGGCATTGTTGGGGATGCCGGTCAAAGTACTTCAATATACCGGTTGGTACGAGATACAAACGCCGGATGATTATACCGGATGGGTACACCGGATGGTGATTACCCCCATGTCGAAGGAACGTTATGATGAGTGGAACCGGGCGGAAAAGATAGTGGTTACTTCGCACTACGGATTTGCGTATGAAAAACCGGATGAAAGTTCTCAACCTGTGTCCGACGTGGTTGCAGGCAATCGTCTGAAGTGGGAGGGAAGCAAAGGGCATTTCTACAAAGTATCTTATCCCGACGGTCGGAAAGCATACATTTCTAAATCTATTTCTCAACCGGAAACAAAATGGAGGGCTTCATTGAAACAAGATGTTGAAAGTATCATTGCGACTGCTTATTCGATGATGGGAATTCCTTATCTGTGGGCAGGAACCTCTTCCAAAGGAGTAGATTGTAGCGGCTTGGTACGTACCGTGCTTTTTATGCATGATATTATTATTCCGAGAGATGCGTCTCAACAGGCTTATGTGGGCGAACATATTGAGATTGCTCCTGATTTTGCCAATGTACAACGGGGGGATTTAGTGTTTTTCGGCCGTAAAGCAACTGCGGAGCGTAAAGAAGGAATCTCTCACGTTGGTATTTACCTTGGTAATAAACAGTTTATCCACGCTTTGGGCGATGTACACATCAGTAGTATGAACCCCGCGGATAAGAACTATGACGAGTTCAACACGAAACGTCTGCTTTTTGCCGTTCGCTTCCTACCTTATATTAATAAGGAGAAGGGAATGAATACTACGGATAATAATCCTTATTATAAATAGTTGATAAATGATGTTTGATAGTTATTGTGAGTATTTTGTATAAATATCTATCATCTATTATCTGTCACCTGTCATTTATCACCTATCATTTGTAATTTATCATCTATTAAAGCATGCAGAACAGAAGAGATTTTTTGAAAACAGCGACTTTGGCTGCTTTGGGTTCAGGGTTAGTGGTCCGTCAGACATTAGCCGGAGAATCATCGCTTTCTAACGTCTATATAAATAAGCTCGGTTTGGGAGGAAAGATGAAAATGAGCTTTTTCCCTTATGAATTGAAGTTGAAGCATGTGTTTACGGTTGCCACATATTCACGCACAATGACTCCTGATGTACAGGTGGAAATAGAATATGAAGGGATAACGGGGTACGGAGAGGCCTCTATGCCTCCTTATTTGGGAGAGACGGTAGAATCGGTTATGAGTTTTCTGGGGAAAGTGAATCTGGAACAGTTTAGTGATCCTTTTCAGCTAGATGACATTTTGTCATACGTTGACAGCCTCTCGCCAAAAGACACGGCGGCGAAAGCTGCGGTAGATATTGCCCTTCATGATTTGGTGGGAAAACTGTTGGATGCTCCCTGGTATAAGATATGGGGATTGAACAAAGAAAAGACGCCTTCTACCACCTTCACGATAGGTATTGATACACCTGATGTGGTAAGGGAGAAAACGAAAGAGTGTGCCGATCAGTTTAATATATTAAAGGTAAAGCTGGGACGGGACAATGATAAGGAGATGATTGAAACCATCCGCTCGGTAACGAATCTACCGATAGCGATAGATGCCAACCAAGGCTGGAAAGACCGTCAATACGCGCTTGATATGATTCATTGGCTGAAAGAAAAAGGTATTGTGATGATAGAACAGCCTATGCCGAAGGAGAAGCTAGACGACATTGCCTGGATAACACAACAAAGTCCATTGCCGATATTTGCAGATGAATCGTTGCAGCGTTTGGGAGATGTAGCTGCCTTGAAAGACGCTTTCACGGGAATTAATATTAAACTGATGAAATGTACCGGTATGCGTGAAGCATGGAAGATGGTAACACTGGCTCATGCGCTCGGTATGCGTGTGATGGTGGGTTGTATGACAGAGACCTCGTGTGCTATTTCAGCAGCTTCACAGTTCTCACCATTAGTCGATTTTGCCGACCTGGATGGTAACTTGCTTATTTCTAATGATCGATTTAAAGGGGTAGAAGTGGTGAATGGAAAGATCACCCTGAATGATTTGCCCGGAATCGGTGTCATGAAAATCTGACTTTACTGAATGAATGTCAGAGTGTTAAAGCCATCTGACATACAACGAATGTAAATTTGTCAGGTGTTGTCGTTAACCGCTGTTAAGCTCTAAATATTCTCTGTTAAAAGTGGACAAAAAAGAGTGACAAGTAGAATAAGTGAACGATATTTGTTATTATTTTAACGTCGTAAAAGTTAAAACAATGTCGAATATTAACAATTTAAAGAATTATAAATCATGAAACAGACAACAAAGAACATTCTGGGAGTAGGAGCAATCATTCTTCTTAGCTCAGGAGTTGCAGGATTGACAACTTACAAATTGTTGCAATCTAACGAAGCTGCTAAAGAGACATCTTTTAATGAGATGTTCAAGCAGAATCCCAATGTCAAATTGGCTGCTTTTGACGCGGTAAACGCCCAACCTGTCGATTTGACTCAAGCTGCGGAAAATTCGCTTCATGCTGTCGTACATATAAGGTCTACTCAAGAAGCTAAAACAAGAACGGTTCAGCAAGCGCCGGACATTTTTGATTTCTTCTTTGGTGATGGACGCGGACAGCAGCGTCAGGTACAATCTCAGCCCCGTGTTGGTTTTGGTTCGGGAGTGATTATCTCAAAAGATGGTTATATCGTAACGAACAACCACGTAATCGAAGGTGCGGATGAAATCAGTGTGAAGCTGAATGACAACCGTGAATTTAAAGGACGTGTGATTGGTACCGACCCCAGCACTGACCTTGCATTGGTGAAAATTGAAGGGGATGATTTCCCGACTATTCCGGTAGGAGACTCCGAAGCGTTGAAAGTAGGAGAGTGGGTATTGGCGGTAGGTAACCCGTTCAATCTGAACTCTACTGTAACTGCCGGTATCGTAAGTGCGAAAGCCCGTTCTCTGGGTGTATATAATGGTGGTATAGAATCATTCATCCAAACGGATGCTGCTATCAATCAGGGGAATAGTGGTGGTGCGCTGGTAAATGCCAAAGGTGAACTGGTAGGTATCAATTCGGTGCTTTCTTCTCCGACAGGTGCTTATGCAGGATATGGTTTCGCTATCCCGACCAGCATTATGACGAAGGTAATTGCCGACCTGAAACAATACGGAACAGTACAACGTGCATTGCTCGGTATTCGTGGTGGTTCTATCGGTAGCAGTTTGATGGACGACCGTCAACCGATTGATAAATCCGGTAAGACACTGGCAGATAAAGCTAAAGAACTGGGTGTTGTAGAAGGAGTGTGGGTTTCTGAAATCGTAGAGAATGGTTCTGCTGCAGGAGCTGACATCAAAGTGGACGACGTAATTATCGGTGTGGATAATAAGAAAGTATCCAATATGGCCGACTTGCAGGAAGCTCTTGCGAAACATCGTCCGGGTGATAAGGTGAAAGTGAAACTGATGCGCGATAAGAAGGAAAAGACCGTTGAAGTAACGTTGAAGAACGAACAAGGTACTACCAAAATCGTGAAAGATGCAGGCATGGAAATCTTGGGAGCTGCTTTCAAAGAATTGCCGGATGATTTGAAGAAACAATTGAATCTGGGTTACGGTTTGCAAGTGACAGGGGTTTCTTCCGGTAAGATGTCAGATGCAGGAGTTCGTAAAGGTTTCATTATCCTAAAAGCTAATGACCAGCCGATGCGCAAAGTCAGCGATCTGGAAGAAGTGATGAAAGCTGCTGTTAAGTCTCCGAATCAGGTATTGTTCCTGACCGGTGTGTTCCCATCCGGTAAACGCGGATACTTCGCAGTCGATCTGACTCAAGAGTAATATATAAAATAAAGTAAGAAGATTGCAGGATAAGCTAATGAAATAGAAAAAGGATGCCGACAATCAACTTGTCGGCATCTCTTTTTGTTTTATTAGATGAAAAATATAGTGTAAAAGTTACTTAATTTTGTATGTTAACAAATTATTTGTCGTAACTTTGCACTCCAAATCTGTTTTTAAAGAATGAGACAACTAAAGATTACCAAAAGTATCACTAACAGAGAGAGCGCTTCTCTTGATAAGTATTTGCAGGAAATCGGCCGTGAAGACCTGATTACTGTCGAGGAAGAAGTGGAACTCGCTCAACGCATTCGTAAGGGTGACCGTGTAGCATTGGAAAAATTGACACGTGCCAATCTTCGTTTCGTCGTATCTGTGGCTAAACAGTACCAGAACCAGGGTTTGAGTTTGCCTGACTTGATTAATGAAGGCAATTTAGGACTGATTAAGGCTGCCGAGAAATTTGATGAGACACGTGGATTTAAGTTCATTAGCTACGCTGTATGGTGGATTCGTCAGTCTATTCTGCAAGCATTGGCAGAGCAGTCGCGTATTGTTCGTCTCCCGTTGAATCAGGTAGGTTCGCTGAATAAGATCAGCAAAGCCTTCTCGAAGTTTGAACAGGAAAACGAGCGGCGTCCGTCTCCCGAGGAGTTGGCAGACGAACTGGAAATTCCGGTTGATAAAATCTCTGATACGCTGAAGGTGTCCGGCCGTCATATTTCGGTGGATGCGCCTTTTGTGGAAGGAGAGGATAACAGCCTGTTGGATGTGTTGGTTAACGATGACTCGCCAATGGCGGACCGCTCTCTGGTTAATGAGTCTCTTGCGAGGGAAATTGATAGAGCTCTTTCTACGTTAACCGATAGAGAAAAAGAAATCATTCAGATGTTTTTCGGTATCGGACAACAAGAAATGACATTAGAAGAAATCGGCGATAAATTTGGCCTCACACGTGAGCGCGTTCGTCAGATTAAAGAAAAAGCAATTAGAAGACTTAGACAAAGTAATCGTAGTAAATTGCTCAAATCTTACTTGGGATAAGTAAGGAATATCAGTTTCTGAAAAAAAGAATTTGAGTCGCATAAGTCGCACTTTTCATGTAGAAGAATGTACTTATGCGACTTTTTATATAAGTCCTATTCTATAATTTAATCTTGTGCTATGTGAGTTTTATGAAGAAATTTGTTCTAATATCATTTGTTCTGGTTGCTTTGGGAGCAGGGGTGATGGCATACGCAAGATATGCGACATTGTCTTCTGACACGGTGCCAGTTAAAATAGAGCAACGTTTGCGTGAAAAAGCGCAGGCTGGAAAGGCTTATTGTGATAAGAACGGGTATAATACAAGTTATTGCTTTCTGGTAGATTTCAGTATTCATTCCGGTAAAAGGCGTTTCTTTGTATGGGATTTCAAGGGAGATTCTGTGAAGTATGCAAGTCTTTGTGCGCATGGATACGGGAAAAACAGTACGCTGTCCAAGCCTGTATTCAGTAATGTGGAAGGTAGTTATTGCTCTTCTTTAGGAAAATATAAAGTAGGGATACGGTCGTATAGCAAGTGGGGGATTAATGTTCATTATAAATTGCATGGATTGGAAGCAACGAATAACAATGCTTTCAAACGGTATATCGTGTTACATTCTTATACTCCGATGCCGGAAACGGAGGTGTATCCTTTGCATCTTCCATTAGGAATCAGTCAAGGGTGTCCTGTGATATCTGATGAGGTGATGAGGAAGGTTGACAGGCTGCTCAAGGCAGAAAAGAAACCTGTATTGTTATGGATTTATGATTAAGAAATGCTATTTATTTGAGATAAATCGAGGTAGTCTCCTCTTTTTTGTTACCTTTGCGAAGTTAAAAATTATATGATATGAAATACGTAAAAATACTATTTGCAATTGCACTTGTGTTTACCATGTGCTCCGCTTTTTCTCTGAAAAAAGACCATTCTAAACCGGTTTATGCTTTTGGAATTTCTGCTTCATTTACGGATACGATAGTCTATTTCACGGATATTCAGATATTAGATAGTGCGAAGGTTAGCAAAGAAGGGTTCTTGGCTCATCGTGAATTATATAGTTATCAGTTGAAAAATTATCTGGAGGATAACCAACTGCAGCAGAATAGTACATGTATGATTTACTTCTCGGAAAACAGAAAGAAGTTGGAAAAAGAAGCAACGAAGATTCTGAATAAATATAAGAAGAATAATAGAATGACGGTATCGCGGATTGATTCAGATAAATTCCACTTTACGAAACCGGAAGAGTAATAAGCAATAACTTAATTGTTAATATAATAAGAGATGCAGGTTTGCATCTCTTATTTTTTTATCTTTGCCTCGTAATAAACTTGAAATCTAATGAAAAAGATAAAAATATTCTCCTTGTTTGTGTGTTTGGCTATGCTGGTAATCGCTTGTCATAATGACGATGATGAAAGAGGAGTCCAGATGCGTACAGTTCTTGTTTATATAGCAGGTGACAATTCTCTTCGCAGCTTTGCCACAGAGGATTTGGCGGAAATGACAGAGGGAATGCAGTCTGTAGATGATAACTCTTATAACCTACTCGTATACATTGATACCGGATCAAGTCCTAAACTAATTCGATTGAAGAAGGATAAAAAGAAGAATGTCGTACAGGAGGTAATCGCTACGTATGAAGGACGAAACTCTGTAGATGTCTCTAAGATGAAGGAGGTTATCAACACGGCATTTTCTGAATATCCGGCACAGAGTTATGGGTTGGTTTTGTGGTCTCATGGAGAAGGATGGTTGGCAAAATCGCAGAATAAAACCCGTTGGTGGGGACAGGATGGTGGTTCAAATTACATGGATATTTCCGAGTTAAAAGATGTTCTGCGTAATGCGCCTCATTTGAGTTTTCTTCTTTTCGATGCATGCTTTATGCAATCTGTTGAGGTGGTCTATGAATTGAAGGAACATGCGGATTACATAATAGGCTCTCCGACAGAGATACCCGCACCGGGTGCTCCATATCAGAAAGTAGTTCCGGCTATGTTTGCCAATAATGCATCGGCTACGGACATAGCAAAGGCATATTTTGAATTTTATGCAGATGAAAATCTTTATACTGGCAAATTGCCATATAATTGGGGCTTAGGTGATCCCTGGACGGCAGGAGTCTCTGTTTCTGTAGTGAACACTTCCATGTTGGAACAACTGGCTAAAAGCAGTAGTGAGATTATTCCGAAATATATTAAGGGCAGACAAGCGATAGCCACATCGGGCATACTCTGTTATGATTGTCGGTCCAGTAAGTATTATTATGATTTTGATGGATTAATACGTTCTTTAGGTAGTGAGACTAGCGAATATGAGGCTTGGAAAGCTGCTTATGATGCTGCTGTGGTTTATTGGAAGACTACTCCTAATAATTACTCCAGTTATGGCGGTAGTTTCTCGATGAATGGCTCTGCAGGACTTTCTACTTATATATTTCGTCAGTCGTATGAAGAGGAGATAAATCCTTTTTATCGTCAGTCGATACAATGGTACTCCGCTGCCGGATGGGATGAGACAGGCTGGTGATAATTACCATTTCAATATTCTTTAGAAGATAGGATTCTAACTTTTTGTGAAGATAGTGTGAAGAATAAGCAATCCTTATATAAGTGGTTATATGAGACGTATGAGAACGATTTGTTTTCATACGGCATTGCTTTTGGCATTAGTAAAGAACTTTTAGAAGATGCCATTCACGATGTTTTTTTGCATTTATATGAGCGTGAGCACAAACTTTGGGAAAGTCAGAATATGAAGTTCTATCTGTTGAACTGTTTGAAGAACCGGATTCGGACCATTAAGAAAAAAGAAATGAATACCGAATTTCTGGAAGAAGGTTCTGATAACTATAGTTTCCTTATTGAAGTGAACGGCTTTGAACTCATAGATGAAGAAAAAGAAAGAGCCGCTATGCAAAAACAGCTGAAAAAGATGCTGGATAGCCTTACAGACCGGCAACGGGAGGCTGTATATCTTCGTTATACCCAAGGACTTAGCTATGAGGAAATCGGGAAATTGATGGGAATACAACCTAAAGCAGCACAGAAATTAGTGTATCGGGCTATCGAACAAATGCGTAAAATTCAGCCTCAAATTATTTATTTTTTCCTTTTCGGTTATTTTCTTTAATTTTCGTGGGGGTATTTTTGTTCTTTGCGTGTTTTTAAAGTGAAACCGTAAAAAGAACGAGTATGCATTCAGATCGAATACCCGAATCGACAAAACAATGGCTACAAAATGAAGACTTCATATTGTGGTGTCTGGCTCCTACCCAGGAATCGGAAGAATGGTGGGTTAATTATCAAAAAGAGCATCCCGAAGATCAAGCATCCCTACAGGAGGCCCGCAAAATCATATTATCTGCCCGGCTGAATCCGGTTCAGCGCTTACCCGAAGAATCAGAAAGATTGTGGGCACGTATAGAGACAAGCATGGAGCGTCGTGATAAGAGACATCGTTTTATCTTATTTACCCGTTATGCTGCCGCCTGTGTACTAATATTAGGTATTGTTTCTTTCTGGTTGATTCATTCTTTTCAGACGTCCGGAACTGCTGATGATCTGCTTGTCAATGTGAAAGCAGATACTCTGTATCAGAAAGTAATGCTGATAAGAGATGATGCGGAAGCGATTCAGATAGAGAATAATGCCGTCATTACTTATGATAGCAATATTACTATTCAATCCGATGGTAAGGAAACAGAGATAATCAAAGAGGGAGCGGTTCAACCCGGAAAACAAAATACACTGATAGTTCCTTATGGTAGCCATTCATCCATTGTATTGGCAGACGGATCGAAAGTATGGATTAATTCCGGAAGTAAATTACGTTTCCCTTCCTCTTTTGGTCCGGGCGAACGCAGGATAAAAGTAGAAGGAGAGATTTATATAGAAGTTGCCAAAGATACTTCCCGGCCTTTTTATGTAGAGACACCCCAACTGACAGTTAATGTATTGGGAACAAAGTTTAATGTGTCTGCCTATGCTGATGATGCATTGCAATCCGTGGTGTTGGTAGAAGGAAAAGTAAATGTAAAAGCAAACTCCAATGAAGATTTTGTCCTTTTGCCTAATCAGCGTTTTAAGTTGAGTGATGGGATATCCGGCATCGACGAAGTTAATGCTTACGATTATATTTCATGGAAAGATGGCGTACTTCAGTTCCGGGGTGAGACAATGAAAGATATTATCCAACGGCTAAGTCGCTACTATAATGTATCTATCACATGTACGCCGGAAGTTGCGCAAAAGTGTACAATGGGAAAACTTATCTTATTTGATGATATAGAACAAGTCATGAAAACCTTCTCGTTGCTGTACGATGTCCAGTGTACAATTGAAGCGGGAAGTATAAAAATCGAGTAATAACCCTAAAAATTTAATGCCTATGAATAAACCACAGAAATGAAGCCTTTGTAAAAAAGAAGTTCGGAAGAGAGGCAACTCTTCCGAACCCGTGAGATTTAAATTTTTCAATTACTTATGAAAAACCTAAAAATTGATACGCAAAAATATGGAAAATTCCTATTACAATCATGCAAATAGGGCATATTTTCTTTGTAAATCATATCTGTTTGTGAAAATTTTTTGTTATTTTTCTATTTATAGCGAATGTAACTCTCGCTAATGGAAATGGAACGAGCGAACTCTATGATATAAAGAAAGGGACTCTACTGGAATATTTTAAAGATATAGAGAAAGAAACAGGCTACGTTTTCATCTATTCGAAAGATATCCGACCTAGTTTAAATCAAGTTGTCAGTGTAGATCTATCTAGGAAGAAGACAATCACAGAAAAATTGTCAGCCTTGTTTGAAAAGACAAATCTGGTATATGAAATAAATGGAAAACAGATTGTTGTAAAGAGAAAAACGGCAGTGAAAAAGAATCTTTCTTCACAGCCACAGGAACCTCGGAGAATAACCGGTACTATTACCGATACAAAAGGAGAACCGATTATCGGTGCCAATATCAAGGAAGTCGGTACATTTAACGGCATAATTTCCGATATAAACGGGCGCTTTGCCTTATCTGTAAATCCGAATGCAGTTTTGGAAATCAGTTATATCGGTTATGTCACGACGACAGTACCTGTAAAAGACAATAAAGTGCTTTCTATTGAAATAAAAGAAGCCGAGCAAAGTCTGGAGGAAGTCGTTGTTGTCGGCTACGGAAAGCAGAAGAAAGAAAGTGTGACAGCATCTATCGCTTCTATTTCGAGGAAAGAACTGGTACAGACACAACAATCCAATATTAGTAACATGCTGGTAGGACGAATGCCGGGATTGATTGCTTTTCAAAGAAGTGGTGCTCCCGGCGAAGACGCTTCCAGTCTGTTAATCAGAGGTGTCAGTACATTTACAGACAACACGGCTCCTTTAATAATGATCGATGGCATCGAACGAACTAATTTTGACGGCATAGATCCGAATGAAGTTGAATCATTGAATATACTTAAAGATGCTTCGGCAACAGCGATCTATGGAGTAAAGGGAGCTAACGGCGTAGTATTAATTACTACCCGTAAAGGGGAAAGAGGGCGTCCCCGGTTGAGCTATTCGGGTAATTTTGCTTTGCAGCAATCTACCCAGCTCCCCAGTTATCTGAATAGTGCGGATTATGCAACTTTATACAATGAAGCTTTAGAAAATGACTCCCGGGTTTCGGGTTCTACCTACCAACCGAAATTCACGGATAAAGATATTGAATTGTACAGAAATGGCTTTGATCCGATTTTGCATCCGAACACTAACTGGATAGACGATTTTCTTAGAAAGTTTTCTACCCGCACTCAACATAACATCAACCTTTCGGGTGGTACAGAACGTGTGAAATACTTTATATCGGGAAGTTATTTCGATCAGACCGGTATCTATAAACATACCAAGATAGATTCGGATCATGATGTAAATCCCCGTAACACCCGTTATAACTTCAGAACTAATTTCGATTTTCAGATAACGCGGGACTTTTCGGCAACTGTTCAAATGGCCGCCCAGATAGGCAGAGTGATTACTCCGGGCTCCGGTAACAGTGGAATCTGGCAAGCTATTTCTTTTGCCAATCCCTTGAGCTCTCCGGGATTGGTGGACAATAAAATTGTCCGCATACAGGATGGATTGGGAAGCGTCAATCCCTGGCAAACCTTATTAAGCAACGGTTATCAGAAAGATAATAGAAATAACATCAATACAACATTACGTCTGAATTATGATTTATCATCTTTGCTGACCAAAGGTTTGTCCGTACACGGGAGTATCGCGTATGATAGCTATTATTACAGCCGTAAGAAATATTCGAAAACCTTTCCTTATTATCTTGCGCGCCGTGATGCGGAAGATCCGGATTACATCTATCTGATCCCCCAATCAGAAGAGAGTATCTGGTCTGTAAGTACCGGATGGGATAAGAACCGGAAAGTATATATGGAGTTTGGAATTGATTATAATAGAACTTTCGGGCTTCATAAAACGACAGCACTTATTCTGTATAATCAGAGTAAATACTATTCCCCCTCCCTTCAATATTATGTACCTAATGCTTATCAGGGATTGGTAGGACGATTGACCTATGAATATGCCTCCCGTTATTTGGCAGAATTCAATATGGGATACAACGGAACCGAGAATTTTGCCAAAGGCAAACGGTTCGGATTTTTTCCTGCTGTTTCATTAGGTTGGGTCATCAGTGAAGAAAAGTTTTTTCCGAAAAACAATATCGTTAAATATCTAAAGGTGAGAGGGTCCTACGGAGAGGTAGGAAACGATCAGATAGGTGGTGATCGATTTTTGTATCTGCCGTCTTCTTATGGAGCAGCGAGCGATTCGGGTGTGAACAAGTATAATTTCGGTTTGGCTTCCAATCCGTATACTTCACTGATGATTGTTGAAAATAAAATCGGTAATCCTGATTTGACTTGGGAAAAGGCGAAAAAGATGAATGTCGGTGTAGATATTAATCTGTTCAATAATTGTCTGACTGCTTCATTTGATATATTCAAAGAAAAACGAAATAACATATTAGCCAACAGATCAACATCCCCCATGATTATAGGTGCTAATCTTCCTGCATATAATTTTGGAGAAATGGAAAATCGCGGTTGGGAAATGGACCTTAATTTTAGACATCATATACAAGATTTCCATTATTGGGCACGCTTCAATTATTCATTTGCGAGGAATGAAATCATCTACATGGATGAAGTGCAGAAGAGATATGATTATCAGATGACTACCGGAAGAAGAAAGAATCAGTTTTTCGGACTGATCTTTGACGGATACTATAACTCGTGGGAAGAAATCAATGCATTAGACCGTCCTAAAAGTTCATGGAGCGGGAATCAGTTGCAACCGGGAGACGTCAAGTATGTAGACGTCAACCAGGATGGAGTGATTGATGATTACGACATGGTTCCGATAGGATACACCCCCGTACCGGAGATTATTTACGGTTTCTCATTCGGAGCGCAATATAAAGGATTTGATTTCTCCATCTTATTTCAGGGAGCCGACAATGTATCCATTAAATATTTCGGACGGTCGATGTGGCCTTTCGCGAAAGGAGAAGAGAGTGCGAAATCTCTGATAAAAGAACGTTGGACACAGGAACGGTATGAGGCAGGAGAAAAGATCACCTTTCCCCGTTTGTCTCTGAATCCCAACGGAGAAACCGATCACAACTATCGTCCTTCTACTCTTTGGATACGGGATGCCAGTTATTTGCGATTGAAAAACCTCGAAGTAGGATATACATTTACCGGAGGTTTTGTCAAACGGCTTAACCTGAATAGTGTAAGATTATATTTCAACGGTTCCAATTTATTCACGTGGACAGATGTGGTAGATCTGGACCCGGAAGCACCTTCGAGAAGTGGAAATGTTGAAATCAATACATATCCGTTGCAGAAAGTATATAATATTGGTCTTAATATAAATTTTTGATAATCATGAAAAGAATAGCATATATATGTGCAATACTTCTGTCGTCTGTATTGATGTTTTCGTGTAGTGACTATCTGGAAGCTCCGCCCTCTGTCGATTTGGATGAAGACGGTGTCTTTGCCGACAGGACTTTGACAGAACAATACATAACAGGCATCTATGCAGAAGGTATGCCGCTGGGGTTCTCGATGGGAAGTAGCGGGATCGACCGTAAATTGTGTGCAACCTCAACCCTGGCAGGAGCGTGTGATGAAGCCGAACAAGGTGCAAACTGGGGGAAGGGCAATGCCTCGTGGAACGTGGACAATCATAACAACAGCAGCATAGACTGGGATGAAGACCCCCGTCACAACACCCGTTGGCAGACATTACGAAAATGCAATATCGTGCTTGAACGTATTGACGAAGTGCCCGATGATCCGGGAGACGTTGATTTTAAGACACGTTCCAGAGGCGAAGCCTATTTTATGCGGGCTTTGGTCTTCTGGGAAGGAGTATATAGATATGGTGGACTGCCTATAATACACCGTAGAATAAATCCGTCGGAAGATGGTAAACTACCCCGTAATACATTTTCCGATTGTGTAGACTCCATTCTTGTCGATTGTGACCGGGCTGCCTCCATATTACCGGACTATTATACGAATTCGATATTGGTGGGACGGGCAAACAGGATAGCTGCCTTAGCCCTCAAATCCAGAGTACTCCTGTATGCGGCGAGTCCTTTGTTCAATACCGACGATCCGTACCTTCCTTTAAGTGGAAATAATGACCTGATAGGATATGGAAACTATAGTAAAGAACGCTGGAATGAAGCTGCTAAAGCAGCCAAGGCAGCCATTACCGCTGTTGAATCTTCTGGCTATTATGACTTGTACGATGAGGGAACACCTGAAACAAATTACGAACATGTGTGGACTGCTCCCGATAACAAAGAAATAATTCTGGCCAACAAAAAATATCGGAATTTCACAACAAGCAGTCATCCCATAACAAGCTAATATACCGGCATGGGCGGGAAGTAGTTGGAGACGACGGCGGTCTTTTACAACCTTCAATTTCGTGCGTTTCTATGAGAAAAAAGACGGGAACCAACAAACATGGAATATGGATGGTGGCGATGATCTGCTTGAAAAGTACGATGAACTGGATCCTCGTTTTGCGCAAACCATTGCAGCGCATGGAGCTAACTGGAATACAGAAATTGGAATTCTTAATTTTCTGCCTGGTGGAGCTCACAATGTAGCCTATGATAAAACGAAACACCTGGTTCGCAAATGGGTACCTCGCGTACTAAGAGCAACGGCTCCGCGCAACTCCACTAACATGGACTGGATTGTTTTCCGGGTAGCCGAACTCTATCTGAATTATGCGGAAGCTTTGAATGAATATTATGAAACTCCCCCGAAAGAAGCATTCGATGCAGTCCTGAAAGTTCGTGAACGCTCCGGAATGCCGGGCTTTCCTTCCACTTTGAATAAAAAGCAGTTCAGGGAGAAACTGCGAAGAGAACGAGCCGTGGAACTGGCTTATGAAGATCATCGTTTCTGGGATATAAGACGTTGGCTGATAGCCGATGATGAAGGTGTTATGAAAGGTGCCATGTATGGATTGCAGCTCTCCGCTGTTACAGGAGCACCGGGTAAAGTACATTACAAACCTTATGTCTTTGAAAACAGATTATGGAGTGACCGTTCTTATTTACATCCTATCAAGCAGACCGAAATAGATAAAGGGTATATGCTTCAGAATCCGGGATGGTAAATATGTTCAATCAACTAAAAATAAAAGGTATGACAATAATAAACAGTATATACAAAGGGAAGCGTTATGCTATACTTTTGACTACTATTCTCACTTTTTATGCTCCCGTTTTGTTTGCTCAACACATAGCCGATTCTGCACTTGTAGAAGTCGCCTATGGGCAACAACCGGAATGGAGGCGAACAAGTGCCATTTCTTCCATACGTGGGGAAGATTTGCTGAAAACTACTTCCGCAAGCTTGGGAAATAGTCTGCAAGGACAGCTTCCCGGACTAACATTGTTGCAACAAAGCGGAGAGCCCGGCTATGATTTCTCTATCGCGAATCTCTACCTCCGGGGACGTACTTCCTATGCAAGCGGACAAAAAATGCTGGTATATGTCGACGGTTTCGAAGCCCCGATTGAAAGTCTGTCCACTGCGGAAATCGAGTCTGTAACATTATTGAAAGACGCTTCGGCTCTGGCTTTATATGGTATGCGTGGTGCAAATGGTGTTTTATTGGTGACAACCAAGAAAGGATGCGTTTCCGCTCCGCAAGTCAGTATCCGTTTACAAACGGGAATACAACAACCGTTGGGCGTTCCCGATCCTATCAATGCGTATGATTATGCCACCTTATACAATCAGGCGCGTGTGAATGACGGATTGCCTCGTTTATACACTCCAGAGGAATTGAATGCCTATCAGAACAACACCGATCCTTACTTTTACCCCAATGTAAACTGGAAAAAGGCCATTTTGAATAATACAGCTCCTTTGAGTATGGCTGATTTAAGTTTTAAAGGAGGAGGAGATGTGGTGCAATACTATGTAATGATGAATCTTTTGCAGAACATCGGTTTCTACAAAGACACCGATAAAAAACGCCGGGAAAACTCGAATGCCTATTATGCGAGCTTTAATTTCAGGTCTAATTTGAATATCCAGATAAGCAAACACCTGTCTACCGGACTCAATTTTAGCGGGAGTGTAGGTAATCGCTCTATTCCCGGAGGCAGCAGTTCTGCCAACGGACTTTTGGGAGCGATATGGAGAACAGCTCCGAATGCATTTCCGGTGTACAACCCCGACGGATCGTATGGAGGAAATGCCGCTTTTACCAACCCGGTCGGTAATATCGTCAGCAGAGGGCTTTATAAAGAAAACAGCCGGACTTTCCAACTGATTTTTATGCCTAAATACGACTTGGAGAAACTGACAAAGGGATTAAGTGTCAGTGCCGGTATTGCCTACAACAACTATATGGCGGATTCATCTATAAAGAATCAGAATTATGCCCGTTATTCTCTTTCCAAAGGAGCAGGGGGAGAGGTGCTATATACACCCTACGGCGCTGATTCTCCTTTGGAATCCGATGAAGGATTCCGTACTGACTGGAGCCGTCTGAACTTTAAGGCACAGTTGGATTATGATCGCGTTTTCAAGCAACATCAACTCACTGCCAGCATCTTTTTCCTGTCTGATTTATATCAGAAATATGGAAGTCGTGATGACATTAAATACTTGAATTATGCAGGGCGGGTAACTTACTCTTATAATCAAAAATACATAGGAGAATTTGCAGCTTCATATACAGGTTGTGATGATTATGCTCCTGGAAAAAGATATGGATTCTTTCCCGCTTTCTCCGCCGGATGGATACTGTCGAAAGAAAACTTCATGAAAAATATCAACTGGGTTGAATATTTGAAACTAAGAGCATCTATCGGACTGGTTGGAAACAATCAGAATGAGAACGGACGTTATCTGTTCGACCAGACTTATAGCAGTAACGGCTCCTATTTTTTAGGTACAGGGTCGTCATCAACAGGCGGGTTTCGGGCAGATATGATTGCCAATCCCGATATTAGTTGGGAGAAGGAACGTGTATTCAATATCGGATTGGATGCAGTTTTACTGAAAGGGCTGTCGGTAGAATTCGATTATTTCCATAAAGAAAGATATGATATCCTGTCACAGCCGTATTCCACTATTCCCGGATTTGTTGGAGCCTCTTATGGCGACATATTGCCTTATATGAATGTAGGTAAAGTAAAGAATCAAGGTTTCGAGGGTACGATCAGGTACGAAAGCAGTCTTAAAAACAACTTCAACTATTACGTTGAAACATCGGCGTGGTATGCAAAGAATGAAATTGTCGATATGGCGGAAGAAGTGAAACTCTACGATTATCAATATCGTAAAGGACGTTCCGTGAATACTCCTTTTGTACTTGTTGCTGACGGACTGTATCAGGAGAGTGATTTCGATTCGAATGGAAGTCTGAAGTCACATTTACCGGTACCGCAGTTTGGAGAAGTAAACCCCGGTGATATAAAATATATCGATAAAAATGGTGATGGAGTAGTCGATTCCAATGACTCCTATCCTGTGGGATATTCTAATATTCCGGAGTGGAATTATGCTTTGAAAATAGGCTTTGAATGGAAAGGGATAGACGTTGAGGCTTTATTTCATGGCGTTGCCAATAGAGACATCTATTTGAGCGGGCCGTTGGCTTATTCCTTTACCGACAATGGCTCTGCTTCAAAACTGGCTCTCGACAGCTGGACACCGGAGAATCCCAATGCTTCTTATCCCCGTTTGTCTACCCGGACATTTGAAAACAATTACCGGATATCTACATATTGGAAAAGAAACGGAAACTACTTCAGAATGAAGAATATCCGGATTGGATATACCTTCCCCCAGTCAATAGCAAGAGCGATAAAATTGTCCAGATTGTATGTGTATGCTAATGCGAGCAATCTTTTCACCGTGAGTCATCTTGACGGATTGGCCGACCCGGAAAGCAGTTCTTTGATTACATATCCGTTGACACGTTCCTACAACCTGGGAATAAAAATTGATTTTTAATAGGTAAGAACAAAAATATAATAATTATGAAATACCCAATAGGTTTATCTATCATATTGAATGCTCTTGCTGCTATCAGCATATTGTCCGGATGCAGTGATTATCTGGACAGAGAGTATGATTCGTTTATCGACAACGAGATGACCTTTACTTCCTATGAACGTACAAGCAAATTTCTAGTCAATGCTTATCGGTATCTGCCTGATGGTTTCAACCGTATCGGTTCCGAAGCTATGTTGGATGCCGCTACCGATGATGCCGAACATGCTAATGCCTCCTGCAACATCCAGCACTTCAACACCGGAGCCTGGAATTCAAGGTCCAATCCGGATGATTTGTGGAATAAGTATTACGCAGGAATTCGCATAGCGAATGAATTTATAGAAAATGTAGACAGAGTGAATCTGGATAAATACAGACTCGATCCGGATAATCAGAATGAATATCAGAACCGTCTGAATGACTTGAAAACATGGAAATATGAGGCCCGTTTTTTAAGAGCGTTTTTCCATTTCGAGCTGGTGAAACGTTTCGGACCTGTACCTGTGATTACTTCTACACTATCCGTCAATGCGGATTATTCGGAGACTCCACGCCCGTCTATGGACGATTGCATCTCATTCATCTCCAGCGAATGTGATAAGGTAGCCGAAGTGCTCGATTTAACTCCGGGACGAGGAATCGATTCGGATTTGGGACGTGCAACGAAGGGAGCCGCATTGGCTTTGAAAAGCAGAGTTTTATTGTATGCGGCCAGTCCCTTGTATCTGGACTGGCAGAATTTTTCGGAAAGCGATCTTCCTTCCGATATGGAGAAATGGAAAGCTGCGGCACAGGCTGCGAAAGACGTAATTGATCTGGGCATATATTCGTTGTATGGCAGTTATGCCACTTTATTCAAGAATAACTTTCAGAATTCCGAGTTTATTCTGATGCGTCGTTATGGAAACAATTCCGACTTTGAAAAATACAACTTTCCTGTCAGTTATGGTGGGGTAGGCGGCATCAATCCTTCGTTGAATCTGGTAGACTCTTATGAAATGAAAGATGGCAGCTATTTTAGTTGGGAGAATGAGGAAAATGCCGTTCGTCCGCAATTCTACCGGGATGACAGGTTGAATGCTACCATTCTGCTGAATGATTCCGTTTGGAAAAGCACGGCGGTAGAGAATTGGGACGGTGGAAAAGACGGTCTGGGCGTTACCAATGCAACCAAAACCGGATTCTATCTGAAAAAATACCTCAATGAAGATGTGAATATCCAAACCGGCGGAGGAAGTCAGGGACATATCTGGCCGTTGTTTCGTTTAGCGGAGATTTACCTGAATTATGCGGAAGCCTTGAACGAATACGATCCAGAAAATGCGGATATAGCAGAATACGTCAATCGAGTGCGCAGCCGTGCCGGACAACCGAATCTGCCTTCCGGATTGACGCAGGACGAAATGCGTGAGCGTATCCGGCGTGAACGTCGTGTCGAACTGGCATTTGAGGAGCATCGTTCGTGGGATGTAAGACGGTGGAAGATTGCGCAAGAAACACTCGGAGGAGATTTGCTAGGTCTTGAAATCACCCGTAAGAATCAGGCTCGAAGAGCTGTTACCCGGAATTCCGTAATACCGGCTAACGAAGTTCCGGAAGGATGGCATTATTACGATGGAGACGAATTCAATGATTTGGTCATAAACAACTCATATTGGGGACAGTATGGGAGCGACACTCCGGTAGGAAACTCCCAGTATGGACAACCCACCGGAAATATCCAGACTTATCGTAAAAAACAGATTACGATTGAGAAAGGGAGTGGCGGATTGAGCTTTGCCCGGATAACAGCCACCAAGGACGACAATCCACCGGCTCCGACATTAAGCACTGCCAGTACGAGAGAAGGATGGTGGTCGGGAGCTTTGTCCAGCCGGGATACCGACAAATATGGTTATCAGGGGAAATATTACCCTCTGCATTCCCGCATTGAGATTCGTGCAAAAATACCTTATATATATGGTATATGGATGGGACCGTGGTGTCGTCATTATGCAGGAGCCAGTGTTGCGGAACTTGACATCGAAGAGTTTTTCGTCAAGGAATTTGAGAATACGGCTTCACCCCGCCGGCTTAGCCAGGCTTTACATTTGCATGATAATAAAACAGGCAATCTGGGAATCAACGTGAATGGGTACGGACGACATACAGTGCTTGATTTTGATCCGGGAGCAGACTTCCATACGTATGGCGTTCAGGTAGATCCGGACCCGGTTTCTCCGGATAAGCATGCTATCATCAGCTACCTGTTGGATGGTAAAGTAACCAATACATTCAAGACGATTGACTATGATGACAGATATAATACATTTATAACCAAAGCAATAGCGGAGGGAAGAGAAAAGCGAACCTGGGACATTGCGATAACCGGACAAATCGGAGGAAAGAATGAAAATGGTATCGGCTATCCCGAAGACAGGAATGCCAATTTGAGAAACGTTTCGATGGATGTAGATTGGGTACGTGTATTTACCCGGGATGAAACAGAACCAGAGATTCCTGAAAAGCCGGAATATCCCGTCGAGAAGTTTGATTATTCCCGTGCTGTGGTAGAAAAGAGAGTGTTTGATTCTAAAATGTATTGGTATCCCATACCTGAAAGTGAGATTCTGCAGTTGAAGAACTGGAAACAGAATCCGGGTTGGTAAATCATTAAAAAGAAATATCATGTTGAAAATAAAGATTCTAATAATCATATTTTGCTGTATCGGGGTGGTGAAAGCCCAAACCGTTATTCCTCCTTCATCAGAAACCCCTCCCGGATGGATTTATTACGATGGAGACGAGTTTAACGGAGATGTGATTGACTCCCGGTATTGGGGAATATATGGTTCCCAAAAAGTGGGGCGACCCACCTATAATCAGGAAAATAAAGCCATGCTTCAGACATACCGTCCGGAGCAGGTCTTTATCGAAACCCTTCCTACAGGAGAGAAGATTTGTCGAATTCACTCATTCAAAAGTAAAGATGCGCCCAGTCCCGTTCATCCCAGTGTGAAGAGCAAGACCGGATGGTGGTCGGGAGCGCTGTCCAGCAGAGATTCCGATACGGAGAAATATTATCCTCTTTTCTGCCGCATAGAGATCAAAGCCAAAGTCCCATATCTATATGGGCTTTGGAATGCACTTTGGTTGAGGCATTATAAAGGAGCTGGAGTAGCCGAAATAGATATACTGGAGTTTTTTACCAAAGCTTTCGGGGAAAATCCTTATCCGGCCAAAGCGAATCAAACCTTGCATTTGTTCAATTCGGAAACGCAAAAGTTGGGAATCAATCTACCCAAAGGTCAGATACGATATACTGAAATCGGAGACGATAAGCCGGGAGATAATTTCCATGTATATGCGGTTCAGATAGATCCCGATCCTGTTGATAACAATCATGCCATCATTACGTTTCTGATAGATAATAAAGTCAATTACCAGATACATACCCGTACACAGTTGGGGGATGCATATACTGATTTTATCACTAAGGCTCGTAAAGAGAATCGGCTGGACAGAGTTTGGGATATTGCTATCACCGGGCAGGTAGGAGCATTTGACAAGTTGGATGTCGGCTATCCTGCGGAGGAATTGCAGCAATTTGATTTCGATATTGATTGGATAAGAGTTTATGTTCGCGATCCGCATACCCGGATCGTCGGAAATAGTAAACTACCTCATACTCCGGAAGCGGATTCATTTGTTAAAGATTTGCTCTCACGGATGACTGTGGAAGAGAAGATCGGCCAGTTATCCCAATACGTAGGCCGTACCCTTCTAACCGGTCCTGAATCAGAATATTTGAGCGATTCATTGATAGCACGCGGACTTGTAGGTTCTGTTTTGAATATATCCGGTGCAAAGACATTGCGTGATTTGCAGGAAAAGAATATGCGTCATTCCCGGATAAAGATACCGATTCTTTTTGGGATGGACGTGATTCATGGATATAAGACAATCTTTCCGACTCCTTTGGCGGAATCGTGTAGTTGGGATTTAGCAGCGATCGAACGAGCTGCCAAGATTGCTGCGATTGAATCCTCGGCAGCCGGACTACATTGGACGTTCGCTCCTATGGTCGACATCGCAAGAGACGCCCGTTGGGGCAGGGTAGTGGAAGGAGCAGGAGAAGACACCTACCTGGGAAGTGAAATAGCCAAAGCAAGAGTGAATGGTTTTCAGTGGAATCTTTGGGAGAATAATTCAGTATTGGCATGTGCAAAGCATTGGGTAGCTTACGGACTTCCCCAGGCGGGAAGAGATTATGCTCCGGTGGATATGTCGGAACGGACTTTGTTTGATACTTATCTACCTCCTTTTAAGGCTTGCATTGATGCGGGAGTACTTACTTTTATGAGTGCTTTCAATGATATAAATGGTATTCCTGCGTCCGCACATCCGTTCCTGCTCAAAGACTTATTGAGAGGGCAATGGAATTTCAATGGTTTTGTGGTAAGCGATTGGGAAGCAGTGAAGCAGCTGGTGGCGCAGGGAGTGGCGGAAGACGATAAAGACGCTACCCGTCTGGCTTTCAATTCCGGCATCGACATGGATATGACAGATGGGCTCTATAATAAATACATGAAAGAACTGATAGAAGCCGGTAAAATCAGTATGGAAGATGTCGACAATTCCGTCAGTCGGATTCTGCATATCAAATATGCTTTGGGACTGTTTGTTGATCCATATAAATTCTGTAATGAAGAATACGAATCGCAGACAATCATGAAAAAAGAATTTCTGGATGCAGCACTGGACATGGCTCATAAATCGGCTGTCCTGCTGAAGAATGACAATCATACATTACCGCTGGCAAAAAATGTCCGTTCCATTGCCGTGGTAGGTCCGCTGGCCGATAATCAGACCGAACTGCTGGGCTCGTGGAGAGCAAGAGGGGAAGATCGCCATGTGACGACTGTATTGCAGGGCATAAAGAACAAAATCGGCGGTAACAAAACGAAAGTTGGATATGCCCGTGGTTGCGATTTTGACGGAGAAGATAAGTCAGGATTCAAAGAAGCAGTGAAATTGGCTTCCAAAAGTGATATGGTGATTGCCGTTGTCGGTGAAAAAGCTTTGATGAGTGGCGAATCGAGAAGCCGTGCCCAACTGGATTTGCCGGGTGTGCAGGAAGAATTGATAAAAGAACTGGTTGCCACAGGGAAACCCGTTGTCGTCGTATTGATGAATGGGCGTCCGCTGTCTATCGAATGGGTGGACAAGAACGTATCGGCCATTCTCGAAACCTGGTTTTTAGGTACTTCTGCAGGAACCGCTATTGCTGATATACTGTTCGGTGATTATAATCCTTCCGGAAGATTGACCATTTCTTTTCCACGGGTAGAGGGACAAGTACCGGTTTACTATAACTATAAGAAATCCGGACGTCCGGGAGATATGCCCCATTCCTCAACCACCCGGCATATCGATGTTCCGAATGCTCCGCTCTATCCTTTTGGTTACGGTTTGAGTTATACCACATTCAGTTATTCAGTTCCGCAGAGCACCCAAAAAGAATATACGCGACAGGAGACCATCTCCGTTTCGGTGACAGTAACCAATACCGGAGACAGAGATGGCGAAGAGACTGTGCAACTGTATGTGAATGATAAAGTTGCTTCTGTTGTGCGTCCGGTAAAGGAGTTGAAGGCATTCAAGAAAATATTCCTGAAAGCGGGGGAGTCAAAGACCGTTCAGTTTGACATTTCTCCTTTAGCTTTAGGCTTTTATGATGCTGCCATGAACTATGTGGTAGAACCCGGTGAATTTGAAATTATGACCGGCTGCAACAGTAATGATTTACAAACCATATCGGTCAAACTAATAAATTAGAAGGAGGAACCGTTCTATGAGAAATTGGATAATTGTATTTTTTGTCATCTTTGCCGCTCGGCTTTCTGCACATGACGGTGACAGTATAAAGATCACACACGGTCCTTACCTGTGTGATATGAGTACCGACGGCGTGACAGTGGTATGGACTACAAACAAACCTGCTCTTTCGTGGGTGGAAGTGGCGCCTGCCGGTGAAGATCATTTCTATGGGAAGGAACGTCCGCGATATTACGATACGGAGTCCGGACGTAAGCGGGCCAATGATACAATCCACCGTGTACGCATCAAACATTTGGAACCCGGCAGGGAATACAGATACCGGATTTTTTCGAGAGAAGTTGTCTCCTGGCCTTCGAGTGACTGGGTAACTTATGGATTGATTGCTGCTTCAAATGTATACAAGCAAGAACCTTTCAGATTCAGAACTTTCGACGACCGGAAGAAAGAAATTTCCTTTCTGGTATTAAATGATATTCACGGGCGGAGTGACTATATGAAGTCTCTGTGTCGGGAAGTAGATTTCAAATCTCTTGATTTCGTTTTGCTTAATGGAGATATGTCGTCATGGGTAGAGGGGCAGGAGCAGATATGTAAAGATTATATTGATGCTTGTGTCGAATTGTTTGCTTCCGAAGTGCCTATTGTTTTCAATCGGGGAAACCATGAAACACGTGGAGTTTATTCCGATGCGTTGATAAAGTATTTTCCTACGTCTACCGGAACTTTTTATTATCGTTTCAACATAGGTAAGGTTTGTTTTCTTGTTCTTGATTCCGGTGAAGATAAGCCGGATTCGGATTTGGAGTATGCCGGTATTGCCGACTATGACAATTACCGAGAAGAAGAAACCCTATGGTTGCGGAGTGTGGTGGAAGAAAACGATTTTAAGCAATCATCCCTTCGGATCGCATTCCTGCACATCCCGCCGACGATAGGCAACTGGCATGGAAACTATCATTTGCAGCAAACCTTGTTGCCCGTTTTAAATACGGCTGGAATTGATCTGATGTTATCCGGACACACTCATAAATATTATTTCCGTAAATCAGAACCCGATAAAGCCAACTTTCCCATCCTTGTCAATGATAATAACAGCTATCTGCTTTGTAAGATAAAAGATGGAAAAATGGTGATTGATGTGGTAGGAGCGAATGGAAAAGACAAGAAGCAACATCAGTTTGATGTGAAATTTTAATCAAATACCATTAGATTCCAATAGTATAGTTATTTATAATTTAATGTAATCATGAAGATGAAAACTATAATAAAATTATTATTTGTATTTTCGTTGCCATTTATTTTCTGTCGTTGTGCCGACGACGGGATACACTATGAACGGGAAATCAATGTTCCCGAAGGTATCTATCTGACGGGGAGTGCGTCCCAATTCTCGGTAGAGGCAATCAATGGTAAAATGAATGTGATAAAAGAGGGCACTTTGGTCGCATTGAACACATGGCTGACATCCAGCGGAGATTTTTATATATCTTTAGTCGGACCGGATGGGCAACCAGTTTATTATGGGCAGGGAGCGCTTTTGCAAAACGACAACAGTGAGGTGTCAACTTATTCTTTGGCTCCTGGAACCGGCGGTTTCAGAGTAATGGAAGATGGATTGTATCAGCTAATTGTGAATCCTTTATTGAAACAGGTTAATATTGTTCCATTCAATTTCCGTTTGACGAGTAAATTCGAACTGACAGAAGACGGTGAAAACGAACTCTTTCTTCAAAAACCGTCTTACGACCATATTAACCATGTGGCTACCTGGGTGTCCAGTGGCGAGTTAGAAGTGATATTACCGGCAGAGTTTTCGTTTAATTATACCGATAATACATCTTTTGATGTGAAGGAAACAGATACGGAGAAATATACATTCTCTTCTATGTACACCGGAACGGGAGGAAGTATAAAAATGAATGTTTTAACTGAAGAATATGCCGAACTAACCAACCAGTCGCAAGTGCAGCTCAATCTTAAAAACAAAGGTGAGTATAAAGTAACGCTTCAATATGAAGTCTTGACAGGAAAATTCTTTGCGAAGATGACGGGCAATGAGATCATAGAACCCGAACCGGAGGGGTATCCGGAGAAACTATATATGATTGGAGATGAATTTGGAAACTGGAATTGGAATTCGACAAATGTGGTAGAGATGGCCCCTGTGGGACAGCTTGGCAATGGTGCATTCTGGACTATCAAGTATTTCAATGCTGGTCAGGGAATTAAATGGGCATTGGAAAAATCTGATGCGGAAAGTTTTGCCTCTTTGGGTACAAATGTCAATTATGTTGTAGGCAGTAACGGAAGAGCGACGGTAGAAACAAGCGGCCTGTATTTGGTATATGTAGATATGAACCGTAATCTTATAGCTTTTGAGAAACCTGCCGTTTATGGAATAGGTGAGTGTTTTGACGGACAGGAAGTATCGTTCGACCTTTCCGGGCAGAATTTCTCTGCTGTCACTACAACACAAGGCAATCTTCAGATGTATGCAACTTCCGACTATAACAATAGAGACTGGAACACTATGGAATTCAACATCTATAATGGACAAATCTATTATCGTGGTGTAGGTGCTGCACTGGAACCGGTTCCTGTTGCTTCTAATATACCAATAGAACTTGATTTCTCTCAAGATAGAGGTAAAATAGCTGTGACTTTTGCCTCTCCAAGTGATGTCCCCTCAACAGCGAAGGCTATTTATATGGTTGGCGATGAATTTGGAAACATGAATTGGGGCTCGGATGGGGTTATCTCATTAGATAAGGTTTGGAACAGTGCCGACCGATGGATACATATTAATTATTTCAATGCCGGAACTAAACTTCGTTTCTCTACATCCAAGATATTTGGTGATGGAGAGTTTACCGGACTGACTAATAATGTAGGCTTCGAAATCTCTGACGAAGGACTGGTGGTTATCCCCCAAAGTGGTACTTATATCATTTTCGTTGATTTAGGTTCGAAGACCATCTCCATCCAAAAGCCTGTAATCTATGGGTATGGAACGGCAGCCGGAGGAAACAACGAAAAGATCTTGCCTTTTACGGAAAGTAGCGACGGGAAAACATTCTCTGTTACTTTACCTAATGGAGGACGTTTCAGAATACATCCTTATATTCCTGCTTTTGATAATCTTAATCCTTCATTTGGTGCTTGGAAACGCGAATATGCTGTTAATCCGGAGACTCTTGAAATCTATTTGCGTAAAGAGGGCATGGATGAACCGAACAAAGATTATGTATGGGCTGCCAACACTATAATAACTCTTGATTTCAGGGCAGCGAAAGGAACGATAGTAGTTCCTTAGCCCGGTCTGCTCCAAGAAAAATTGTAGCTGATTATATTTTTATATCACTTTTACCCTCACACCCTCACACCTTCGTTCAATCCCTTTATTCATCGTGGTTGCAAGGTGTGAGGGAACGTGTGGCAGTAGGGTGAGGGTAAAAAGTTACCCTCACCCTATTTAATTTTAGTTTTACTTTTAATTTGTTGATTTATAGTGAAATACACTTCTGTTTGGATGTAAATAACTAATCTCATATCTCACTATTTTGATCCTTTTTCTATCATATAAATGCCGAAAGTGTGTCATTAGTATCTGCTTTTGAAGTACCGTCTCTTATTCTATATTCTTTCATCAATTATAGGTTAATACCTAATGATCTTTCTGTAAACTCTTAATGCTTCTTATGGGCTCACTATAGTAGATAGACTTGTTTACAGTAGTGAGCTTGTTTGTCTACATTTGATAGCTTATTTGTTCACATTGGTGAGCCCTTACTAATCACTAAGCGAGAATGTATACTATTCTCGAACATTTCCGTTCTGCACTCTGTAATCTGAAAAAAGGAGGTATTGACCTAAGTTTAAATAAATGGGTTGAGTTGGTGAGTCTTTGTACTACAGATTTTTCCCTTACAGGCATCTTCTTGCTTTTTCCTTTTTCGCCTTTACGCGCCCGCGTGTGATATAATAATGTGTATCCCTCTCGTCGTTTCCGCGCACAATTTCCCTATACATAAAAAATATGTTCTACAACATCGTTATGCGTCAGCACTTTAGCAAATGTATTCAAAAATAATTAGAAAAAATAGTTTGATATATTTGGAGTGTATACCAAAAGGGCGTACTTTTGCACCCGCTTTCCAAGAGAAGAAAGCCTTGAAAAATTGACTTAGTGAAAAAGTGGAATCCCACTTAAAGAAAAGAACAAAAAACTTCCGAAAAAGTTTGGATTATAATAAATAAAGTTCTTATCTTTGCAGTCCGATTCGCAAAGAAAATTGGCAAGAGTTATTCTTTCATACATTCTTTCCCTTTCGCATAGAGAGCCAGAGAAATCGAGTAAAAAGAAAAACTAAAAAAACTTCCGAAAAAGTTTGGTAGTTAAAAATAAAGCCCTTACCTTTGCACCCGCTTTTAAAAACGAAAGCAACAAGTTCTTTGAAATATTGATAAACAATACAAGTAGTACAAGTAAAAAAATAGAACCGTCAATACTTGTCTTATTCAGTAGTGATACAATTAAGACTAATAGGTATTTGAATAAGGTCAATAAATTTACGGCGTCCTGAACAGAGCAAAAAGTCATCCTAAGGGATGATAAAAAATACTTTTACAATGAAGAGTTTGATCCTGGCTCAGGATGAACGCTAGCTACAGGCTTAACACATGCAAGTCGAGGGGCAGCATTTTAGTTTGCTTGCAAACTAAAGATGGCGACCGGCGCACGGGTG
>ENA-OQHL01000423-OQHL01000423.1-human-gut-metagenome-genome-assembly--contig:-NODE-423-length-30421-cov-4.790421_pt1 | contig 30421 bp, 27 predicted proteins | sample MGYA00242565_ERZ504723 | MGnify/ENA primary metagenome ERZ504723 (study PRJEB26092, sample SAMD00036211) | human gut metagenome | host: Homo sapiens | study: EMG produced TPA metagenomics assembly of... | reverse complement strand
GCTCGACACCGGCACGATGGACTCCCTGTTCGAGGCGGGCGAGTTCGTGCGTACCGTGCAGCGGGCGCAGGGGCTGCCGATCGCGGTGGCCGAGGAGATCGCGTTCGAGAATGGCTGGATCGACCGTGAGCAGCTGATGAAGGCTGCCGAGAAGTACGGCAAGAGCCCGTACGGCAAGCATCTTAAGGATGTTGCCGACAACAAAATCATCGTCAAGTCGAAGCACGACTGAACCGTTGAATGGTTTGATACTTCTATAGGGATTGGTTAATTGAAAGTCAACGAACTTTTTACAAGGAAAAATTGGCTGTTACTTAAGGCGATGGTCAGTACGGATTTCAAGCTGCGATATCAGCAGTCTATTTTGGGTTACCTGTGGTCTGTGCTGAAGCCGCTTATGCTGTTCGCCATAATGTATCTGGTTTTTGTGCGGTTCCTTCGCTTCGGCGCTGATGTTCCGCATTTCGCAGTTGCTCTTCTGCTGGGTAGCGTTATGTGGAATTTCCTCGCGGAAGCCACGAACGGCGGTATGACTTCAGTTGTGGGTCATGGTGATCTGCTTAGAAAGATTCATTTCCCCAAGATCACGGTTACCATTGCCTCGATTATGAGTGCGCTGATCAATTTTGGGATCAACCTCATCGTGATGATTTTTTTCATCCTTATCAATGGTGTGCATATTTCGTTTAAAGCGGTCTTGATTATCCCTATTTTTGCGGAGCTTCTGCTCATTGCATCAGGTCTTGCATTTTTCCTGGGCGCATTGTTCGTGAACTTTCGTGATTTGAGCCCTATTTGGGAATGTCGTTCTGCAAGCTGGCTTCTACGCTACGCCCATCATTTACCCTATTTCTTTGGTGGCCACCAATATTGGTCCTCAAGCAGCTCGTTTCATTCTGCTTAATCCTATGGCACAGATAATTCAGGACGCCCGGTATGTGCTTATTGCGCCCGAGAATCAGACGGTATGGCAATCGTTCAGTACGTCATTGGTCGGTTTGATTCCGGTCGCTCTGTCCGTTGTCATTTTTATAGGTGGACTGGTGTTTTTCGAGTCTCGTTCTAAGTTGTTCGCGGAGCTGGTGTAATGAAGGAAGATATGCAGCAAACTTCGGATATTGCGCTCAAGGTTACGAACGTCTCTAAAAGCTTCAAGCTTCCTACGGAGAAATCGAGCAGCTTGAAGAACTCTTTGTTCAATCTTATTCGTGGTGTTCACGGGTATACGATTCAGGAAGTTCTGAAGGACATCTCCTTTGAAGTGCACAAGGGCGATTTCTTTGGCATTGTCGGGCAGAATGGTTCTGGAAAATCGACGTTGCTGAAAATTATTTCGCAAATCTATACGCCGAATACCGGTAGCGTTCAGGTTGAAGGCAAGCTTGTCCCCTTCATTGAGCTTGGCGTTGGTTTCAACCCTGAGCTGACTGGCAGAGAGAATGTGTATCTGAATGGCGCAATGCTGGGCTTCTCCAAAGACGAAATTGACGCCATGTATGACGATATCGTCGATTTTGCCGAGCTGGGCGATTTCATGGAGCAGAAGCTCAAGAACTACTCCAGTGGTATGCAGGTGAGGCTTGCCTTTTCCGTCGCGATTAAGTCTCAGGGAGACATTCTTGTTCTTGATGAGGTTCTTGCCGTTGGCGATGAGGCTTTCCAGAAGAAGTGTCAGGACTTTTTCTTTGACGCGAAGCGTGAGAAGAAGACAATTATTCTTGTCACTCATTCCATGAATGATGTTCGTAAGTATTGCAATAAGGCAATGCTGATTGAAAATGGGCATATTACCAAGTTCGGTAAGCCTGATGAAGTGGCCAATGCGTATTCGAACATCTTCCTACGCAGGCAACAGGCTGAGGTTGCTGCTGAAAATAATGAGAAGAAGTTGAGCACTAGCGCTGCGTGTGAGTTGAAGGACATTAAGGTTGTCGTTTCCGACGAGGAACGTCAGCTACTCGATATCAACGAGGACTTCGTTGTCGAAGCAACACTTGAATGCAAGCGTGATTTGCAGGGAGGCGTTTTCGCGATCAATCTCATAGATCAGGAGGGACGCGTTTCCGTTGCCGCTTCAACACGTTCCTGCAAGGGTGAGGGTATCTTCGCAAAGGGAACTCATCGCATTCGCTTCAACATAGGAAATACGTTGCCGTATGGCAGTTTCCATATCAATATTGCGGTTGCAGAAGGATATGATCTTGTCCTGAGGCAGGAAAACGTATACAACTTCGGCATTAAAAAGGATAAGGAATATAACCAAGTATTGATGCATCCCCATATTGATGTGTCCGTTCTTTGACTATATTCGGTGGGGCATTAGACTTAAATCATGCGTGATGGATCACGAGTCCTGATAACTCAGAGTGCTTTTTCCGGCATTGGAGGCAGTGAGGTGCAAGCTTTTGAGCTTGCACAATACCTGCGAAAGCAGGGTTGCCAAGTCACATTGTTCGCTTGGATGTGTGGCTCTCCAATGTCGGATATTCTGCAGGAGAATGGGTTCCGTGTCCTCACTCCCGAGTCGGAGGAATCGTCTGCGCTCTCGCTGAGCGATTTCGATATCATATGGGTTCAGCATGAGACGTTACCTGTGCAGTTGCTGAAGGAATTCGTGGATAATACGGCGAAGTCCGACCCTCTTATGATTTTCTCACACTTGTCGCCGTACCGGGAAGTGTACATTGAGCATCCGTATACTTTCGATCTTGAAGCTAAGCTGGCTGATGTCATCGTCTTTAATGCTCCGAATACACGTGATGCGCAGAAATCGGAGTTTCGTTCCTACGAGCGGATGATGCTTTATCCGAATCCTGCGCCGCTTGATTTTGTCGCATCAAAGCATATGCAATCAAGCGAGATGCATAAGATACTAGTGGTCTCCAACCATCCGCCGAAGGAATTACAGGAGGCGATGAGCCTTCTTTCCGCTAGGGGATATCAAGTGGACATGCTCATCGACGCGATAGGCAGCGAGAAGCCGGCCATCACCTCTGCGGAGTTGTTGGATCACTATGATTGTGTGATTTCGATAGGCAAGACGGTGCAATACTGCCTTGTACAGGGTATACCTGTGTTCTTGTACGATCGTTTTGGCGGTCCGGGATACTTGAACGAGAGCAACTATGAACTTGCCGAGTATTACAATTTCTCGGGGCGTTCCAAGCCGGACGGCTATTCTCTTCATGAAGCCATGAGGAATGCTGTATCTAATAGACGGACGCCGGAAGAATTGGTGTCGGCCATTGAGGATGGCTATTCAGCGGCTGTGGAGTTTCAAACCTCTCATAGAAACGATTTTGTTGCTTGCTACTCCATCAGCAACGCTTTTGAGGCTGTCTATGAGAAAGGCATTGCTGAAAAGCATAGGAAAACGATTAGCGACCGGATATACGGAGAATATCTCGTAGAATCTCAGAAAATGATTGGCGAATATGTAGCTGCGCATCGTAGACTTGCCAATCCCAATGCCGCCTTCTACGAGCAGACGGTACAGTCTTTCGCTGGTGAAGGATATGTTTTTGCTGCAAGCGATGTACTGGAGCAAGAACAACGGTTGAAGAAGAACAACTCTGTTGAGATACATGTGCCACATGGCAAGAGGACGGCTCGTGTGGATTTCGGAGAGTCTCCCTGCGTCATCACTGATTTGAAGGTCAATGGGATTGAACGCCATTGTTGGAATAACGCTTCTTTGGAGATGAACGGGACGTACTTCTTCCTGGATCCGGACCCGCAAATCGTTATTGATTTGGGGGATTCCGTGAACACTCGGAAGAGTGACACTTCGCTGTTTGTTTCCGCGAACGTGTACCCTCTGAGTGGAATACCTCGCGATGTGGAAGAGCATCGCATAGCGGACATAAATGATTTGACCGAGAACCTGAAGAAGATCCAAGGCAGTCGTTGGTGGAAGCTGCATGAGAAGATGAAGCCTGTTATATCCTTTGCGCGAAGGATGGGACAGATTGTGAAAAGGTTTGTACGCTAGTATGTTGTGCACAGTGAATGGAATGAGTAAATGACTCTTGTAGACAATTCGACGGCCAAGCGGCTGGGCATACTCTGTTTCTACGATAAGAACGGTCGTGCGGCGAAGTTCCTCGATGGCTTCCTTGAGGATCTGATGCGGAACCTGACCGATCTCGTCGTCATCGTGAATGGCAAGATTGATGATGAGGCCCGCAAGATGTTCGGCAAATACACGGACATCATCATGGTTCGTGAGAACACGGGGCTTGATGTCGCCGCGTACAAGCAGGCGCTGCTGACCATCGGCTGGGAGAAGCTGGAAACCTACGATGAAGTGCTGTGCCTGAACGACACCATCATGGGCCCTGTTTACCCGTTCAAGGAGATGTTCGAAACCATGTCCCGCAAGGATGTGGATTTCTGGGGCATCACGGCGTACGCGGGCGAAACCGTGAACGATGAGAAGATCCCCACGCATCTGCAGGCCTACTGGCATGCATACCGCCGCAGCTTGGTCTCCTCGCAGGCGTTCCACGAGTACTGGGAGAACATGCCCCTGTGGAAGGACTACGCGGAAGTCACACGCAAGCATGAGATGACCTTCACCAAGCATTTCGCCCAGCTTGGCTTCAAATGGGCGTCCTACATCGATTGGCGCAAGTACAAGGGCTACTCGTCTTACCCGCTGCTGTACATGCCGATGCAAATGCTGCGCGACGACCGTTGCCCGGTGTTCAAGCGTCGTTCCTTCTTCGTTGACTACAGTGCCTACTTCGATCAGACCGCAGGCCAGCCAGCGCTGGATCTGTACGATTTCCTGAAGAACGAGACAGATTACGATGTCGACCTGATCTGGGACGCGATTCTGCCGAACTACAATATCGACGACATTCGCAAAGCCCTGCACCTCGACTATGTGCTGCCGACCGTGACCCGCAATCCGAGGACCGGAGCCGACGTGCGTTCCGCGTTCATCTACCACATCTACTTCCTTGACCTGCTGGGTGACACCTGCCGTTACATCAGCGCTCTGCCGGAAGAGACCGACCTGTACATCACGACCACCGAAGACAAGATCGACGCGATCCGCGATTATATGGCCTCCCACGGCGTGAACCATCCGGTCACGTTCATCTCCGTGGTGAACCGTGGCCGTGACGTGTCCGCGCTGCTGGTCGCGGCATGCGATGTCGTGCTGAGTGGCAAATACGATGTCATCGGTTTCGCGCACGACAAGAAGTCGAGCCAGAATCAGGAGAACGGCCATCACGGTACCGAAAGTCAAGGCTTCGCGTACAAGCTGATGGAGAACACGCTTGCCAGCCGCGACTATGTGGAGAACATTCTCACGCTGTTCTCCAATGAACCGCGTCTGGGTCAGGTCGCCCCGCCGCCGCCCTTCCATGCCCTGTACTTTGCGCACACCCTGCCGCATGACTGGGGCGCGAACTTCGAGATCACGAAGGAACTGCTGGAAGATCGCTTCGATATCCATGTGCCGCTGAGCCCGGGTAAGCCTTCGGCATCCGCCATCGGCTCCTGCTATTGGTTCCGTGTGGAAGCATTGAAGCCGTTATTTGAATACGGATGGAAATACGAGGACTTTCTGCCTGAAGGTGAGATGGGCGAAGATGGTACCGTGTCCCACGCCATCGAACGCGCCAACGGCTACATCTGCCAGTCGCAGGGGTACTATCCCGCATGGGTCATGTCGGATCGATATGCACGTATCGAGGTTGATTCGCTGGTTTATTCCACTGCCATGCTGATGGGAGCAAGTTCTCGTGCGCATGAGGGCGAATCGTTGCAGACAAATATGCACGGTTTATATAAGGCGACAAATCCAATGAGGATCTTCCCGGCAGTGAGGCGTCGCCTCCATAAGGGTCTGCAGTTTTTGACGGCGAAAACCATTAAGAAAATGCCTGAACCGGTGCAGAATGTTACTTATCGCGCAGCTTGGTTACCCATCAATGCTGTGCGTGGGGTGAAGAACGCCGCGTTGAATGTGGTACGTGCCGTTCGTTGGCATAGATAACGTATTTTATACTGCTGTTTATGGAGGTGCCGGCGGCTAATGTAGCCGCCGGCACCTCCATAAACAGCAGTATCTGCTATGCCATGTTCTTGACTTTGCGATCGTATATACCCTTCTCGAACAGGCGGACTTTTTTGTAGTGCCGCGCATTGTAGACGTTGACACGTAGTCAGACGTTCAAGAAGCTCGGCTTTCTTTTTCAGATCTGCCTCGTACTGAATCCGGTTGCTAGACTCGTTGATATCTGGTGCAGTTGCTTCCTCATTGACGGAACCGATCAGCGTGTAGTAGCTACGCGCCGGCATCACACCGTGTTCAAGCGCATATTCGAAATTCGTGATTCCAGCCGTCACGTTGTCATGGTAGAAGCTGAAACTACGTTCCTTGTGTGTTACAGAGCCTGCAGATTGCAGCCAATAATACAACACGCAATCAATATCGGCTACTTTGTTCATACGCGCGTACAGTCGGCCTGCGACCATCACATCCTGCGCATACATCCCCTCTGGGAACCGAATGCCATCCCACAACTCACGTTTGTACAGACGACACCAGTTCGCTTCGTTAAAATATCGTGCTTCTGTATTATGTCCGGTATATTCTCCTATTAATCGGAGAGTTTTGCTGAATACCGTTTGATAAGCAAGCAACGGACTGTTGAAAACACTTATCATTTTTGGTGCGACAGTACCTTGCAGAGCTTGATGCGAGATAATTTCTAATTGGGAAACGCCGAATTGCTGCCACCTTGCTTTGCTCATATCTGCACCAGTGATTTGTAAAGCATGCAGTAAGTATTCGATGTTATGCCTGTCGAGTATATCGTCATTATCCGCGAAAGCGATATAGTCCCCGTGAGCGATATCCAAACCGGTATTCTGCGCTTTGGCAATTCCGCCATTTTCTTGGTGGATTACTTTGATTCGTGAATCGCTAGCTGCGTAGGAATCGCAGATACTTGATGATGCATCTTTGGAGCCATCATCAATGAGAATTATTTCAAGATTTTTGAATGATTGGGCAAGAATGGATTCAATACAGCGTGATAAATATTTTTCCGAGTTGTAGACGGGAACGATGATGGAAATAAGTGGTTCTATATTAGGCATAGTTTCTCCGGACCAAAAGTACGTGTATCGGAATTTAAGCGTTATCCATCTGTGATGCTATCACGTCTATCAAATAGGGAAGCTTTTACCCGTTGTCTAAATGAAAGTGCAACACCCCGTTAGATTGGAGATTGTCTAGAAAACCAGTCCGGAAGGGATGTTGCACCTATGGGGGAAGTATATTCGCACCTGTCGGAAGAGGAACGCCAGGTCATCCAGATCGAGATCGGCAACGGGACCGGCATACGGGCGATCGGCGCGATGATCGGGCGCAGCCCGTCCACCGTCAGCCGTGAGATCAAACGCAACACGTGGTTCCCGTCCAACGAGAGCGAATCCTACCGTCCCTATCGGCCCAGGCGGCTCAAGACCGGGCCTTGGACGAGCCGCTATTACATCGCCGGGCCGGCCCGGCGCAAGGCCGCCCGGAGGCGCGCCAAAGCGCGCAAGCCGCATCGCCTGTCGCATGACCGGCTGTGGGCGTGGGTGGCGGAGAGGCTGGGCTGCGGCTGGTCGCCGCCGCCCGTCAGCGGCAGGCTGCGCGTCCTGTTCCCCGGCGACGATGCCATGCGCGTGTGCCCGGAGACCGTCTACCGATGGATCCATTCCAGCAAGCCGCGCCGCGAACGCCGGGCCCGATGCCTGCCGCGCGGCCACCGGCGGCGGCGCAAGCATGCGGGCCGTCGGGTGTCGAGGTTCCCTATCCCCGGAAGGGTCTCCATCGCCGAGCGTCCGCCGGAGGCGGACGACCGCAGCGGGTTCGGCCATTGGGAGGCCGACAGCGTCATCGGCATGGGATGCAACCTGCACACCGAGGTCGAAAGGAGGACCCGCTTCCTCATGGCCCGTGTTATCCCCGACAAGACCGCCGAGCGGAGCGTCGGGGCGCAGCTGGCGATGTTCGCCCCGCTGCCGGCGGCCGCCAGGCTCAGCGTCACGCACGACAACGGCACCGAGTTCGCCCGCCACGCGCGGCTGCGCGACGAGCCGGGCATGGCCACGTACTTCGCCGACCCCTATTCCAGCTGGCAGCGGGGCGGCAACGAGAACCGCAACGGCATGATCCGCCGTTACCTGCCCAAACGCACGATCATCGAACCGGGCATGGCGAGGGAACTCCAGGAGATCGTCGACGAGACCGACAACCGGCCCATGCGAGCGCTCGGCCACCGCACACCCGCCGAGGCGTTTGCCGACGAACTGCCAGACTTACAACTCTGACGAAGGCGTTGCGCTTACAAATAGACAACGGGGTTGGGCGTCATTCGCTGGTAGTGCACCAAAAAGCGCTGTCTGCATGAAGCCTTCTACAGCAGTCCCGCCATGTAGATCGGCAGTTTGACCACGTCATTTTCCACAACCAGCGGTTTCGGATGCAGCACGTATCTGGTGCCGACCTTCTTATCGAATTTTGCCTTGAATTTGTCTAACGAGACCGTGCGGTAGCGTTTCGATGACTTGACCTCGATGGGGCTGACCCTGTACTTCATTGCCGCGTTCTCGTACGGTTCGACGATGAGGAAGTCGATCTCCATGCGGTTCGACGGGTCGTCGCGATCGCTGCGCGAATAGAAGAACAGCCGGTGCCCGTTGGCCCGGAGAAGCTGTGCGACGACGTTCACCGCGAGCATGCCCTCGTTGATCTCGATGCGTTCTAGGAGGATGTCCCGGTACAGGTTGCTTCCGGTCTGTTCCGAGTCGGCCAGGGCGAGCGTAGTGAGAAGCCCTGTATCGGCGGCGTAGCATTTGACCGTCGAATGGTCCTCGCTAATGCTCAAGCCCACGCTCGGATCGGTGGCAATTGAAACAGTCGTTGGTAATGAAACGCATCGGAAAGCCAGAAGAAGGCGTCCTCGTAATCGCGGGTTTTCGCTTTCTCTCCCAGTCGATGTGACTGTTGAACTTCTTCTCCTTCTTGGAAAGCTGACCCACCAGGTTGTCGAAGATGCGCGTGATGCAGTATCCGGTCGCTGCCGCCATGCCGTTGGAGATGTCCTGCCTGTACAGTCGGAGGATGTTCCGTTTGACGTTGTCGACTTTGCTGAGATCATGGGTCTCGACGTACTTCGACACAGCCTGGGGCATGCCTCCGACCAGCATGTATTCACGGAATAGCCGCATGGCTTTCCTGTGCAGCGAATCGGGGAGCGGCCTGCGCTTCTTGAACGAGTCCGCGATGAGCGTGGACAGTGGCTTTTCTCCCAAAGCCCAGAGGAATTCATCGAAATCCATGGGATTCAGGCGGATCGACTCCTCCTCTGATGGAATGAGGATGTCCTTGACGTTCTCGCGGATGGAGACGAGCGAGCCTGTCTCGATGTAGTCGTAACGCCCGTCAGCCACCAGCTGCTTGATGGCCTCGCGGGCCTTCGGGTACAGCTGCACCTCGTCGAAAATGATGAGACTATCCCTCCTGTGCAGTTCCACTCCGTAGAAGGATGACAGATACATGAAGAACGCGTCGAGGTCGTTGCGCAGGTCGACGAAGTAGCCCAGCACGTCATCGGGGGCTTTCGAGAAGTCGACGAGCATATACGACGCATAGTTCCGTCGTCCGAATTCCTCCGCGATGGTGCTTTTCCCGACGCGCCGTGCGCCCTCGATGAGCAGGGCTGTGCTTCCTTGGGAAGAATCCTTCCAGGAAGCCAGTTTTTCGTACGCTTTTCGTTCGAAAGTTTCCATGTCTCACCGCCGTAGATACACCAAATCAAGGGTAATAACATGCTTAATTATACACCAAATCAAGGGTAGGCGAAGTGCTATTTATACACCAAATCAAGGATAACTAAGGTGTTGTATGTACACCAAATCAAGGGTAATGTAATGGTGGTTTGCTGATCGGCTTGAATTAGATTTCTGGCAGGTGGTCTTATATATGGCAGATTCTGGCGTTCGTCCGGACGTATTTCGCTTATATGTGGCAGCTCGTTTTTGTGACAGACCGGTTAGGGGGTAATTGTGTACCCTCTAACTGCGGTCTTTCTGGAATGAACTGCCATACATAGGCGAGATGCCTCCGGTCAGCCTTCCGAATCTGCCATCTATAAGCCAGTTTGTGGAATCGCTTTATGGCTATGCACCCCTGCGATGCGATTGAATATCCGCGGCAAGGCAGGACGAAGAAGACCGGTAAGACGCCGAGTTCAAGTTCAACATCTCGAAGTAAGTGTTTCTCTGGCTCCCCTCTTTGAGGGGAGCTGTCGCTACAAGCGACTGAGAAGCGGCACGGATAAGGCCTGAGAAGTCGTCTTCTCGGGCCTTTGTCATGACATTGTTCTGCAAGGACTGGCTGCTGCAGCAGCATAATGTGTGTTTTATTATTCGGCCTTGGCGGCTTGCTGGTCAATCCAATTGTTGACGTCGGTGACCGCCTCGTCAAGGGTTGCTTTGGCGGCTTTGTAGTATTTGGAATCTACAGGTTGACGATTTCCGCTCCGAATGGCCAGAGCGCAAGCTTGGCCATCTTGAACGATTGCAATCCGAACGGAATACCGATGATGGAGATGCAGTTGAGTACGCCGGCTCCCAGATAGCCGAGCGCCATCCACCAGCCGACCAGCACCACCCACAGGATGTTGGCCAAGGCAGAGCCGACTCCGCCGCCGTATTGCACGGTTGCGCCAAACGGCGTCAGGGTGAGTCCCGCCATCTTGAACGCTTGAATGCCGAGCGGGATGCCGATGATGGAGATGCACAGAATCAGTCCCACCACTGCCCATCCGATTGCGATGGCCAACCCACCAAGAATGATCCACAGGATATTGCCGAGAACTCGCATGATTAGTCCCTTTCCGATTCCGGTCGATGCCTCGCATGTCCGGCTTCACTATTTTGCCAGACATCATGACGGAAACACGAGACGCAACCCTTAGCTCGCCCCTGATTCATTCTCGGACCGCTATTCAGGCGGATCGTATGCGGTAAGCCCAATCCTCTTGTGAAGATTTTGTGTATTGTCGAGCATGCGTGGGTTTCACCGTCGATTTGAATGATGATAGGCTTCTCGATGTCTGCCGTACGAAGACCCATCAAGGAGATGCCATGAACCTGTATCGCTACGCGATGTTCATCGCACGCGCCTGCCGTGGGTCGTTCGTCGGCAATGTTCTGTTTGCCAATCCACAAATGGCCCTATTCTCGATGCTGGTGTAGCGGGGACACGCCTTATGCCGGGATGTACCGATGGCCCATCCGCAGTCGACGTCGCATGAATCGCTCACCATAGCCATCAACTTACGCAAAGCCGCGAATCGTTTGCCGTATATGAATGCGGAACGGATGGCGGCTTTTCCTTTACCCCGGACTCATCGGTGTCCCCGCGTCTTGACACAAGTATGGGGCCGGATCGCCCACACATGCCGTTACCAACAGAAGGAAATGCTGTGACCTCACAGAAAACCGCGGAATTCGGGTCCGCCGCCAGTTCCGTAAAGCCTATTGATTCGCACGCCCGATTCATCATCGTGGGCGTGATCGTCGTCGGCTCGTTCATCGCGCTGCTCAACCAGACCGTCATGTCACCGGCCTTGCCGGCACTGATGCGTGATTTCAATATCACCACCGGCACCGTGCAGTGGGTGACCAGCGTCTACATGCTGGTCTCGGGCATCATGGTGCCGATTTCAGGCTATCTGATTGATAAATTCTCCACCCGAAAGCTCTTCGCCGGAGCTCTTGCCACTTTCATGGTCGGCACACTGCTGTGTGCCGTCGCGCCGAATTTCATGCTGTTGCTCGTCGGACGCATACTGCAATCCGCCGGCTCCGGCGTGCTGTTGCCATTGGTCGCCGTAGTGCCGATGCTCGTCTATCCGCCGGATAAGCGCGGCACCGCCATGGGCATGGCCGGTATCGTCATGGCCGCCGGCCCGGCTATCGGCCCGGTTGTCGGTGGTCTGGTGATTGACAGTTTCGGATGGCGCCCAATGTTCGTTGGCATCGCAGTCGTGACACTGGTCATCCTTGTCGGAGGCACGATGATGCTCAAGAACGTCGGCGAGTTGAAGAACCCAAAGCTCAACATCCTGTCCGTGATCCTTTCGACCATCGCGTTCGGTGGCCTGCTCTATGGCTTCTCGTCCGCTTCCACGATGGGATGGGCCAGTCCGGTCGTCATTACCTCAATCGTCGTTGGTCTTGTGGCCTTCGTCGCATTCATATACAAGCAAGTCAAGCTCGATGAGCCATTGTTGCGCGTTGACACCCTTGCCACCCGCAACTTCCGCAACTCCGCGATTCTGGTCACTCTGATCAACGCCGCAGTCGCCGCAACCAACGTGACGTTGCCTATCTTCATCCAGAATGTGCTCGGCCAATCCGCCACCGTCACCGGCATGGTCATGCTGCCCGCCGCGGCGGTCGGCATCATCCTGAGTCCGGTCGCCGGTGCCGCATTCGACAAATTCGGCCCGCGCGGCGTGGGTATCGGCGGCCTTGCGCTCATGACCATCTCTCTTGGTCTTCTCGGCACCATCAACACCAGGACATCAGTGCTGTTTGTCGCCGTGTTCTGCGCATTGCAGGCATCCGGTCAGGCTATCGCCAACATGCCGATCAACACTTGGGGCGTCAACGCTTTGCCGAACGACATGATCGCCCATGGCAACGCCATCGCCAACACCGGCCGCCAGATCGCGGCAGCCATTGCGACCTCGCTTCTGGTCACCGCAGAAACATCCGTGACCGCCTCGCACATGTCCCAGGGTGTGAAGTCCGCCACGGCCAGCGGCATCGCGTTCTCCTACCTGCTGTGCGCCGCCATCTCGCTGGTCGCCCTGATCATCTGCATCTTCACCGTCACCAGCCGTGCCAAGGAGAAGGCCGCACGCAACGCCAAGGCCTACGAGGCGCAAGCCTCCGCCGAAGTCGCGGCCGAAACCACTGAAGGCCAGCCCGCCGAGCATCACTACGCCGGCGCATACGTGGCCCCCGCCGCCTCCCTGTTCAAGCAGGCCCAGGAACAGTCCATCGGCGGGATCATGGACGATCAGCCCTACAGCTGCCTGGACAGCGATGACATCACGCATGTGGTGCGCGAGTTCATCCGCCTCAACGTCTCCAGCCTTCCCGTGGTGAACGGCGATGGCAGGCTCGTCGGCTTCGTCAGCGACGGCGATGTCCTGAAATCGATTGCCACCTATGAATCCCGTACGGTTCCCACCGGCACCGGTTCGACGATGGTGGTGTTCGACGACGAAACCGTGGCCTCCAAGGTGCAGGCGCTCTCCGGCAAGAAGGTGATGGACATCGCCACGCGTAAGGTCGTTGCCGCCACGCCCGACCAGCATGTTGGAGAGGTGGCCCGAATCCTCGCCAAGAAGCAGTTCAAGAAACTGCCGGTGGTGGATGGTGATGGCAGACTCGTCGGTGTGATCCGCCGTAAGTCCGTGATGGAACATGCCTTCGACGCGCTGTTCCCAAAGGATGATCGGTGATTAGGCGCCATCATCGCTGAATAGAATGAATGGAATATGAGGCTTCCCTTCTCGCGGGGGGAAGCCTCATTGCTTTGTCCGCGGAGTCTTACGGCACCTGCGCAAGGGCAACGTCACGCCTTCATGATGCACTATTGAATAGTGTGTTCCTATCGTTGCATGGTGACGCTAACGCATGGCGTCACGATACTGAAGCCTGCCATCTAACGGCGGGTACGGCTCGTTGCTGGAGTCGTGCACGCATACGCGCGTCGGCGTGCGTATGCCGTGATGTGACCTTTGTAGTGGAATTGAAGAATTGAGGGGCTTCTGCTGTTTTCGTGGGTTAGGTTCTTGGTCGTGGTAGGTGTATGTCGAGTCCGCCGCAGCGGAGCATGACGAGCGCGATGAGGCTGCTGACGCGGTGGAAGCCATAGGTCATGCGGATGGTGACCTTGATGCTGCTGTGGGGCTTCATCCGTGGAGCCAGCGTGATCATCATTTCGACGATCACGGCGCTGTGGCTGTTGCAAGGCATTCCCGTGGTCGCCGGCACAGGCGGATTCACGCACGTCGACGATGTGCATGAATCCGCGTATGGTATGCTCGCCGACGCGGCCGCTCCTGTGTTCGCGCCAGCCGGTTTTGACGACTGGCATGCCTCGGCCGCGCTGATCACGGGATTCGTGGCCAAAGAGGTCGTGGTCGGTTCGATGTCGCAGTCCTATCACGCGGACGGAGCGGATGATACGGCTTCCCAACAGGCCGGAGAGGGGACGTTGGGACAGAAGCTGCGCGCCTCGTTCGACCAATCGTCATACGGTCATGGCAGGGCCGCAGCCATCGCCTTCCTGCTGTTCACGCTCGCTACACGCCCTGCCTCGCGACGGTCGCGGAAATGCGACGGCAATTCGGCACGAAAATCGCGGCGCGTTCCGTTCCGCTGAGTCTGGCCGTGGCCTACGTCATCGCCGTAATCGCCTTCCAATCATTGCGATTGATATGGTGAACGGTAGAGGACGGTTCGACATTCCTGCACGTGGTTGGCGACGCACGTCACGTACGGTCGGCCCGCAGGACAATGGTCAGGGCGATATCGTCACACGTATCGTCGGCGATGTTGCGGCAGGATTGACGGTGCGGCAGATCGCCGCCGAACGACATCTGCCGGTCGATTTCGTCGACATGGCCATCGAACGCGCGCGAGAACGAGGATCGCTTGACGTGGTGGATATGCGGTCGCGGCACGCCTGCGGAGAGACGGTATGCCGACCCGACCCCGCTTCGTTGGTGTGCGTGGGATGTCCATTCAGGTTTTTCCCATCTTCGGACTCGTAAAATAGGCGAGGTTAACAAGACGAAGAACGATGACATCCGTCGATTCGCAAGGGGTGGACGCATATGGATTATCAGTATCAGGCCGTTGAACAGCCTTCCAATCCCCGCAAAACCTGGCCGATTGTCCTTTCCGTGGTCGTGGCGCTCGCTGTGGCATGCGGCGCAGGAGTGTACGTCTACCACAACAAACGGCAGGAGGCGTTGGACACATGCCGGCAATCGCTTGCGGAATTCAGCTCGGCCCGTAAGGCCGTGCTCGACACATCCGAAAACGGTAGCGAACTGCAGAAATTGATCCGTGGTGCGCTCGGCGTGAACGACATCATCGACGCGTTCGCGGACGCGGCCACCAGCGCAGAGAACACGGTCGATACGGAAGGCTGTAAGGCGGACGCCACCATCACGCAGCTCAATCTCGTCTCCAAAACATTGGACAGCGCAACTGACTCCCTGAACGGCAGTCTGAAGACAATCGAAAAGAACCAGCAGTCGCAAAGCGGCGGCGATACCTCCGATGGCACGTCGAATTCAACGCAATCCAATGATGGGACGAGTCAAAACAAGTCAGACGGCAATGCCGAATCGTTGGAAGACTCCAAACTTGCTTTGCAGGAATCGCTTGACAAGGCAAACGCGCTTATCGACAAACTCGGCAATGACGGCGATCTCACCCTTATTGGACGCAAACTGTTGAGCGCGCTATCCAAAGCCGTTGATGCGGGCCAGCAGCTGATCGACAATAGCGGCGTCAAAGAATCCAAGTATTACAAGGCCGCCAAAACCACGCTTGATGAAGCCATCGAAATGGCCGACAACTGGGTGAATCAACAAGCAGCCAAAGCGCAGTAAAACATTTTCCAAAGTACCGCGTGGCATTCGAAATCTCGTTTGCGCTTACCGTGCCGTCAGTATGCGGATTCGCGCTGATTTTCGCCGCAATCATCTTCTCCGAAGTGCAACTCCCACATCGCAGCAAATCGTAATGCCGAATATGTGAACTTGTCTGTTGATTCCACGCTGTATCTGCTTTATTCTTGAATACTTGTGAAAGAGTTTTGTGAGAAGTGGTGGAAACGTATCGCCACCAAAGAGATGGTATTCATCGGCATTGTGACGCTGGCCGCGTCCATTATCGCCTCATGGCTGAAGCAATTCCCTGGATTCAGCCTGTTCGGTGCGCTGATTATCGCACTGCTGATCGGCATGGTGCTGCAGTTTCCGATTCGCAAATGGTATTCCAGCCGTTCACCAGAGCATAAGGCCGGTGTGAAAGACGCAGCAGGACTGATTTCCAACAAGCTGCTCCGCTTGGGTATTATTCTGCTTGGATTCAAGCTCAACCTGCAGGTGCTGTTCACGCAAGGCATCAAATGCTTGCCGATTGCCGCTGTTGTGGTGACGCTCACCATCGTCGTGTGCTACAACATCGCCCGTAAGCTCGGCGTTGACCCGCAACTGGCCATTCTGGTGGCTGGCGGTACCGGCATTTGTGGTGCCGCAGCCGTCATGGGACTTTCCGGATCCATCAAGGTTCCACCGGAACAGGAAGACGAGAAAGCCAACAATGAAGTGATGGCCGTGGCCATCATCGCCATCATGGGCACGATCTTCGCCCTCGTGGAAATCGCATTTGGACCGCTTACCGGACTGACTAACACCCAGCTGGGCATCACAGCCGGCGCATCCCTGCACGAAATCGCACACGCGGTGGCGGCTGGTGACGCGTTCGGCGCGGTCGACATCGCCACCATCATGAAGCTGTCGCGAGTGCTTATGCTCGTTTTCGCAGCCATCATCATCGCCATCTGGTGGGATAAGAACCATTCGCAGATGCCTTCGGACGGCAAGCGCAAGATCTCATTCCCGTGGTTCATGCTCGGCTTCATCGGAGCGTCGATCATCGGCACGTTCGTGCCGTTCATCGCCACCATCACCCCGCAGCTGGTCGATTTCGCCTACATCGTGCTTGGCATGGCCATGGCCGCATTGGGCATCACCGTGAACTTCTCGGCACTCGCCAAGAAGGGGCGGAAGGCGTTCCTTGCCAGCCTCATCACTTCGATCCTGCTCATGTGCTTCGCAGCGGGAGTGGCAGCGCTGTTCTTCTAAAAATCTTCTACATATCTTTTATATCTTCCAAATACCGTTGTGCCGTGCGCTGGGATAATCAGTGCACGGCACATTTTTTTTTTATTTGTATTAAAAGTAATCTGGTATTAATCCGAAACTTTGCGACGATCCGCAATCAAGGTACGAACCAGCGAACAAATCGGCAGCAAATACAGAAAACAGCTCAACAACAGACTTTCCGTAGGAGCCCCAACCGAAGCAAGCGGCACCGCGCCGGCAATCGACCATGGAATCAATGGAGCCACCACAACGGCGGTATCCTCCAAATTAATAACCTTGCGCTGCTCGTCGTTTTCCAAATTGCCGCACAACTGATCAGTCAACATAATCGACAATGTCTGATTACAGGCAACCGCGCTCGCAACCACAGACGTGACCAAAGTCGCACCAAACACGCTGATGTGCTTCGCCATCGAAGCGATAAGCCGATGCGTGCCATCCAACAACCCCGTTTCCTGGAAAATACCGGAATACGACGAGGAAATGCAGACGATCAGTATCACCTTGATCATCGAAACGATGCCGCCACCGTCAATCAACGACGCCACTTGGGCGTTCGAACAATGAAAACCGAACACCAAAGCACGGCCAATCTCCAGCCAATCCATATGCTGCACCAGCACGCAAACCGGCAATGCGGTGAGAATACTTGCGCCCATCGTAATGCGCACGTCCATTCGGGCGATCGCAAGCACCACAAGCACCAACGCGGGAATAACGGTAACCCAATGAAGATCGAACGCGCTTGAGAACAATCCCGTGATATCAATGGAACCTGCGGAAGGATGCGTGCACAAAGCCAACACAGCATAAATCGCACACGTGATGATGAACGGAACAATAGATGTTTTCAACATCAGTACGATATTGTCGAAAATATTCGTATGTGTGAGTGCTTTGACTAATTGCGCGCTGGTGGAAACAGGGGAGCAGCGGTCGCCGAAATAGACGCCCGACAGAATCGCACCGCCGAGGAATACGGGCGAAACCTGCATGGACGTGCCGAGCGTCATGGTGATGACGCCCATGGTGGCGGCCGTAGCGAACGATGATCCGGTCAGCAGTGACATGAGGCAGTTGAGCAGGAAGGCGAGCAGAATCACCACATGCGGGCGCACCAGGCTGGAAGTGTTCGCCACAATGAACGGCACGGTGCCGGCGGCGCGCCATAGCGTGGTCAGCAGGCCAATCAGCACGAACGTCACCGCCACAATGCTTGCGGCACGCATGGTGGCGAACCCTTTGGAAAGCATGGTCGCGAATTTGTGACCGGTGATTTTGCCATGGATGAGGAACATGACCACGCCGGCCAGCAGTGCGGGAACGATGGATATGTTGGTTATGATGCAGGCAATCAAAGCCGCACAGAACAGCGCCATCGTAACAAGTTCCGCCATGATGTTCCTTTCTTTGATGATTATCGCGCGGTACGTCAACGCCTTCGACATTCTTTTGACGAATCGTAAGAACTCGGCAAGCGTAGCAGTCATTATGTAAACGCGATGAGTTCGGGCTAAGACGTGGACATGGTCTTGTGCTGGTGCGGTGGAATGGCTGGTGCGGTGGGAGTGTCGGTTTGGTTCAACCGGACTTGAGATTGATAGTCTGTAATGCGTATGCTGAAGCGAGCAGAATCGAGGAGGATTATGACTGATTTCGATATTGCGAAAGCGCAGGAATTGAAACATCGTACAGATGATGCGTCGGCTCCCGAAGTGTTCTTCACTCCCGTGATTACGCCAGAAAGTCTGGTTGCCGCATATCATGCGTTGGGAGCTAGGCCGGAAGGTAAGGTCGCCATCAAAATCCATTCCGGAGAATCCGAAAAATCCAATAATCTGAATCCCGCGCTGGTCAGGAATTTGGTACAGGAGATCGGCGGAACATTGGTGGAATGCGCAACGGCATACGACGGCAATCGAGAGACTCCCGAAAAAAGCCTTGCCGTGTTCAAGGAACGTGGATACGCGGATATCGCACCGATCCAAATCATGGACATGGGCGGTGAAATCGAAATTCCGGTAGCCAAGCACCGTCATATCGCCTATGACATCGTCGGCAAGCATATCGACGACTATGATTCCATCTTCGTGCTCTCGCATTTCAAGGGGCATCCGATGGGCGGCTTCGGTGGCGCGCTCAAAAACGTGTCCATCGGCATCGCATCGTCGAACGGCAAACGCTGGATCCATTCCGCGGGCGTGGCCACCGACCACTGGGTGGAAGCCGACCAAGATGACTTCCTCGAATCGATGGCTGAAGCCGACGAAGCAGTGATCAGCCACATGCATGGCAACATGATGTATCTGAACGTCATGAACCGCCTGTCCGTGGACTGCGACTGCTTCCCCACCCCATCCGAACCGGACATGCACGATATCGGCGTGTTGTCATCGCTTGACCCGGTGGCGCTCGATCAGGCATGCGTGGACCTTATCCACGTTGCCCCCGACGGAGCTTCCGTCACCGAACGCATCGCTTCCCGCCACGGCGAACACACGCTCGAATACGCCGAAGAACTCGGCATCGGCTCACGCTCGTACCGTCTGACCGTGCTCGACTGACAGTGTCCGTAATGACCACGAAACCGGCGGGAACAGGCGGTGTCGTAATCGCCCATATTGAAGCGCTGCTTGCCGAACGCGACCATGTGCTCGTTGCGATAGACGGGCCATGCGCATCCGGCAAAACCATGCTCGCCGCAACCGTCAACAAGCGTTTCGGCGGCAACGTGCTGCATATGGACGATTTTTTTCTACGTCCCGAGCAGCGCACGCCGGAACGATTCGCGCAACCCGGCGGGAACGTGGACCGCGAACGGTTCGAAACGGAAGTATTGGCTCCGCTTTTCGCCGGAAAAACCGTGCAATACCGTCCATGGGATTGTCATTCGGGCGATTTCGCGGTCTCTCGTACCGTCGAACCGGCTCGGTTGACCATCGTGGAAGGCAGCTACAGCATGCATCCCGATCTGCGCGGGTACTACGATTGCATGATCTGTCTTGCGATTACGCCTGCTGGGCAACTGCGTCGGCTCGAGCAACGTAATCCGAGCATGCTGCGACGTTTCGTCGACGAGTGGATTCCGTTGGAAAACCGTTATTTCGAAGAGACCGGAACCGAATCGGCTGCCGACATGATCGTCGACACTGCATTGCCGGATAACGTATGACGACCATTGAAGAGAAGAAAACAAAAGGAGAATGAATATGTCTGATTCTGCAACTATGTCCGTGCGCGCTTTGCATCGTACCGACCTGCCGAAGCTGAGCCTGAGCACCAAAGCCGCGGCCACCGTGTTGGCCATTGTGGCCGCGGTCGCATTGCCGCAGCTGTTCCATGTTATCGGTGCCGTTTCCGGGCAGGGCACCATGCTTGGCGTAGCATTTCTGCCGATGCATCTGCCGATCATCTTTGTCGGCCTGATTGCCGGTCCTGCCGTCGGCGCCATCGCCGGAGCCGCCGCGCCGCTCGCCAGCTTCCTGCTGTCCGGCATGCCGATGCTGGCGATGCTGCCGCTGATGATGGTGGAATTGTGCGCGTATGGTCTTGTGGCTGGTCTGCTGCGCGAAGTCAAGCTGCCGAGTCTTGCGAAGGTGGTCATCGCCCAGCTGGCCGGCCGTGTGGTGCTGACCGCGGCCACTGCGATCGCTGTGTTCGCGTTCGGCTCAAGCAAGGCGGTCGCCGCAACATGGACGAGCGACCTGGCCGCCGGTCTGCCGGGACTCGCCTTGCAGTGGGCGCTGATCCCGCTCGCCGCCTACTGGACCGAGTCGCTGATTGCCAAGCGCAATCACTGAACAACGATAGTTCAAACGCGGCAGTCAGCCACGTTCTGAACAAAACCGATATTTTCGGGAGTCAAGCCATTACGCTTGGCTCCCGTTGTCATATCAGTCGGGAAATCGGGAGAAACGGTCATGATCGCGGGAGTGTCCATCACCACATTGCTGCTGGTGCTCGCAGCCGGCATCGGGGCGGGATTCGTTGGATACGCGGTCGGCGCATCCTCGCTGATATCCTATCCGGCGTTGCTGGCGTTCGGCATTCCGCCTGTGCTGTCCAACACCACGAACACGGTGGGCGTGTGCGGTACGGGCATCGGCGGACTGCTTTCCGCCCGCAGGGAGCTTAGAGGCCAAGGCGTGCGCGTGGCCGTCTACGCCTGCATCGGATTGGTTGGCGGCATTATCGGCGGACTGTTGCTGCTGGAACTGCCGGCAGAAGTGTTCGAATGCGCGGTGCCGCCGCTGATCCTGTTCAGCGCGATCATCATCGCACTCAATCCACGGAAGAAGGCGGCCGCGCGCGACGCCGTGGCGCAGGCGCTGCCGCAATCGCATCAAGGCGAACGAGCCGCGCGGATCGCCAGCAAAACCGCAAGTGGCACGTTGCGCAACGATCCGTGGTGGCTGTGGGTCGGCGTGAGTTTCGTCGGCGTCTATTCCGGCTATTTCGGCGCGGCCGCGGGCACGCTTGCCTTGGCGATTCTCGATTTGGGTAAGATCGGTCCGTTCCATCAGATTAATGCGTTGAAAACGGTGGTCGGTTTCGGCGCGAACATTTCCGCCGCAATCATGTTCATTATCCGTGGTTCCGTCGATTGGCCGTTCGCCATTATGATGTGCATCGGATGTATCATCGGCAGTGCGATCGCACCACCCGTCACCCGCCATATTCCGGAGAACATCATGCGCGCCGCCGCTGTGCTCACCGGCATCATCCTCGCCGTCAAGCTCGGCTGGAGCACCTACTTCTAAGCAAAACAGATCGGTTTTGTGAGCAATGGAGATATCCTTGAAAGAAGGTAGTTACAAAACGGCAGGGGAGCAATGGCGATTGTCGATGAGGCGAAACTGGGGTATCTGGACTTTCTTTCGCGTGAGGATCGGGTACGCCACCATCGCTACGTTGAGGAAATGAAGCAGTATGACATGATGCGCTCCGGCGACATCAATGCCATTTCGGAAAGCGCGAAACTGTGGGATTCTGGACTATACGGCCATCTGTCGGACGATCCTCTGAAAAACGCGAAATACCGTTTCGTCACCACCATTACCTTGGCCACGCGTTTCGCCATTGAAGGTGGCATGGACGAGGAAGACGCATACAACGCCTCCGATCTGTACATTCAAGATCTTGACAATTGCAAGACTCCGGAAGACGTGCGCCGACTGCACACCGACATGATGACCTTCTTCACTTGGGCCATGGCCGACATGCAGAAAACCGACACCCATTCCAAAGCCGTTAACGAATGCATGGACTACATCCACTACCATCTGCATGAGAAAATCACTGTCGCGATTCTGGCACAGCACGTGCATTTGAATCCCACGTATCTGTCGGAACTGTTCGCACGCGAAACGGGAACGTCATTGTCGCAATACATTACCGACAAACGTATGGAAGCCGCCGAAAACATGCTGAAATATTCGGAATACAGCTTCAATGAGATCGCACAGATCCTCGCATACCGGTCGCAAAGCCACTTTTCGAAAGTGTTCAAAAAACATAGCGGCATGACACCGGGGGAGTACCGCGCCAAGTATTCGCAGAACGGCATCTGGCCGGAGTAGTAGCGCCTCGGCGTGTCGCGGGCGATGCGGTGAACCGGACGTAACGACATCGCGAACTTCGGTTGTACCAATCGTGAAATCGATGTGGTTTCGCGTGTGGCATACGTTCGAATCGACTACGGTGAAAGTATTCAATGATGATGCGCGCCGGCCGAATGAACGGCAGAACGGAAACGCGCGCAGGATGTGGATGAAAGTAAAGGAATAAATGAATATGGGAATGCCCCTTGATTTGTATGTGATTCGACATGGCGAATCCGAAGCGAACGTGATTATCAGTGCCGGTGAACAGGGTGACAACTCGCTGTATACGCAGGACAACGTCACCGTGCCCGACCGTTCGTGGAGGCTTACGGCCACCGGCCGCAAGCAGGCGGACTGCATCGGCCGCTGGCTGGTCTCACAGCAACCGTTGTTCGACCGCTACCTCGTCTCGCCGTACGTGCGCACGCGTGAGACGGCTGCCACGATGGCCCTGCCTAAGGCGAAATGGGAGGAGACACGCGTGCTGCGCGAACGCTCCTGGGGTGAGATCAATACCATCACGAAGACGATTTCAAAACCAATTACGCGCGTAACTGGATGTTCAAGAACACTGATCCACTGTATTGGCGTCCGCCGGCGGGCGAATCGATCGCCGATGTGGCCGAAAACCGCGTGCATAATCTGCTTACATCCCTGAACCGCAAGTCGGACGCGGAATCCGTGGTGATGGTCAGTCACGGCGACCTCATGCTGGCGCTTATGCTTACTTTGGAGGACTTGTCCGACGAGGAATTCATGCACCGTGCGGCGTCCGACGAATGGAAAATCACTAATTGTACGTGCTTCCATTATTCGCGCCGTGATCCGGCGACCGGGCGTACGCATAAGCGGTTCTGTTGGGAGCAGACCGCCCGCCCGGTGTTTGACGATGCGGAAGGTCGTTGGGCGGTGAAAGTGGACGATTGGCGTGAATTCAAGCGTCCAGTGCTGTCGAATGGCGATTTGGTGGACGTTGTTCATGCGGTTGACCGTCACCTGTGATGTGTGTTGGTCTGTTGATTGCATGATCGGATTGGCTGATATCGACGATTGATGCCCCCATCTTGCGTGCGCAACGCGCTCGTGTCCACGCCCCACTACAATGGCTGTGACACGCGGCGCGTTTTTGCTTGCCGCGAAAGAGAGTTAAGGAGACAATCGCATGTCCAATCTGTTCACGTGGCAGGTCCACGGTGACGGCAAGACGCTGAAGCCGGGCGAAGTCGTTGAGCCTGACGAGCGCCTGACTTGGCCGCGCACCGCCGAAATCGGCGCACAGCATGTCATCGCCATGTTCGGTGCCACGTTCCTCGTGCCGATTCTGACCGGTTTCGACCCGTCCACCACCTTGTTCTTTACGGCCATGTCGACCGCACTGTTCCTGCTGATCAACAAGAACATGCTGCCGAGCTACCTGGGCTCGTCCTTCGGTTTCATCGCGCCGATCGCCGCCGTGGCCAGCGCCCACAAGGGCCTCGCTGTCGCGTCCTTCGGCATCATGGTCACCGGTATCCTGCTGGCCCTGATCGGCGTGCTCGTCCATTACGCGGGCGCCAAGTGGATCGACATCATCATGCCGCCGGTTGTCAACGGTGCCATTGTGGCCATCATCGGCTTCAATCTGGCTCCGAGCGTGTGGAACAACTTCAAGGTCGCTCCCGACACCGCCATCGTCACCCTCGTGGCCGTGCTGCTCGTCGCCGTGTTGTTCAGGGGTCTGCTCGGCCGACTCAACATCCTCATCGGCGTGATCATCGGCTATGCGTACGCCTGCTTCCGTGGCCAGGTCGACTTCTCCGCCATCGGCAAGGCCGCATGGATCGGCCTGCCGGAATTCCGTCTGCCGCAGGTCGACTTCACCATCCTGCCGATGTTCATCCCAGTCGTGCTCGTGCTCATCGCCGAAAACGTCGGCCACGTCAAGTCCGTGTCCCAGATGACCGGCCGCGATTATGACGACCAGATCGGCACCGCCCTGTTCGCCGACGGTCTTGGTACTACCATCGCCGGTTTCGGCGGCGGTTCCGGCACCACCACGTACGGTGAGAACATCGGTGTGATGGCAGCCACCAAGGTCTACTCGACCGCCGCATACTGGTGCGCCGCCGCGTTCGCGCTGATTCTGAGCCTGTGCCCGAAGTTCGGTGCCATCATCAACACCATTCCTGCTGGCGTGCTCGGTGGCGTGACCACCCTGCTGTACGGCATGATCGGCATGGTCGGCATCCGTATTTGGGTTGAGAACAAGGTCAACTTCGACAAGCCGCTGAACATCATGGTTGCCGCAATCACCATGATCATCGCCATCGGCCAGTTCGCGTTCGCTTTCAATGGCATTTCCTTCAACGGCATCGCCATCGGCACCATCGTGGTCCTCGTCGCCTACCACGGCCTGAAGGCCATCGGCAAGGCTACCGGCACCATTGCCAAGGACGATCCGGACGTTCTGTGACGGACGGCAATCAGCCGTATCGGACCCGTCGGTCTTATGGCCGGCGGGTTCTTTTTGTACGTGTTTCCATACAAACGTTCCAACATATTTCGTCAATCGATCAATGTGTTGCGTTGAGCAGGTTTTATGATGGTGCGTGTAAGTGAATGTGCATGCGGCAAGGGAGGCATGATGAGCACTGCAGCAGGAAAGAAGATCGCTATCGTCACCGGTTCCGCGCTTGGATTGGGATATGAGCTGACTCGACAGCTGATCGCCAAAGGATGGTTCGTTGCTGGTATTGATTTCAATGGCGCACGTCAGGCGGAGTTGTCAAAGGCTTTTGCTGCCGACGAATACAGAGCTTTTGTGGGCGATATTTCCGACGAATCGTTCGTGAAGAACTCTGTTGCCGCAATCTCGAAAATCGGTCATATCGATTTGCTGATCAACAATGCCGGGCAGCCTTCGTTCAAAGTCCCGACCGCATACGAGGCGGCCGATGTGGACAAGTGTCTGAAGGGGCTGAAAGGCATGGTGTTGTGGAGTGTGGAAACGCTGAAAGCAGACGGTGAGCGGGATCTCAAAATCGCCAACGTTATGTCTACTGCGGCAACGCGCGGCAACCCCAACGAATCCGTGTACTGCGCCACCAAGTGGGGTGAGAAGGGCTACACCAAGAGTTTGCAGGCCGCATACAAGGGGACCAGTGTGAAAATCGTGGGTGTCTATCCAGGTGGCATCGACACCCCGTTCTACCGTGACAGCCATGACTACGTTTCAGAAGAAAAGCAGCATACCTTCATGCGTGCCAACCAACTGGCCGAAGTGATTTTGTTCAATCTGGTCAACGAAGCGAATCTGACCGTCACCGATATCGAAATCAACCGCAATCCGGCGTGAATATAACGGATATGAAGGATTGAAGGAACGTAAGAAAAAGTATCGGGCATAGGCTACAGTTATTAGGTTTGCGCAACGTGCGTAATATTTGACATGAAAGGCCATTGTGCCCGATACCGTTTTTGATGAAGATACCCTCGCAGCCGCTTCCGAAGCGATGGGCGAGGAAGAGGAACGTCCGTTGACGTTCGCCGAACTCGGCGTTCCTGGTCCGCTGGTCCGCGTGCTTGCGGCCGATGACAAGAAAACCGCTTTCCCGATTCAGGCCGACACGCTTCCCGATTCGTTGGCTGGGCGAGACATTCTTGGCCGTGGTCGCACTGGATCCGGCAAGACGCTGGCATTTTCGATTCCGCTGGTCGCTCGCTTGGGCGAAGTGGATGCCGGCGAGTATGAGAACATGAGCCAGTTCCGCCACGAGGTCAATCGTGTGAAGCAGGCCCATGCCGAGGAACGTCGTGCCGACGATTTCGTGCCGCATCCACGTGGTCTGGTGCTTGCTCCGACCCGTGAGCTCGCCAACCAGATCAACGATGTGCTCATGCCGCTCGCCCAGATCTACGGCATCAACACCACCACCGTGTACGGCGGTGTGCGTTATGCCCGCCAGATCCGTGACCTTCAGGCCGGTGCCGATATTGTGGTGGCCTGCCCGGGTCGTCTTGAGGATTTGATCGAACAGGGCGCGCTCACCTTGGACAAGGTTGAGGTCGCGGTTATTGATGAGGCCGACGAAATGGCCGATATGGGCTTCCTCCCGCCAGTCAAGCGACTGCTCGGCCAGATTTCGTTCGACGCGCAGATCATGCTGTTCTCCGCCACGCTCGACCATGGCGTGGACGAAGTGGTGGAAACCTTCCTGTCTGATCCGAAGGTGCATAGCGTCGATTCCGCGACGGCGACCGTTGACGAGATGACCCACCATGTGTTCAAAACCACGCAGGGCAACCGTCACGAGCTGGTGCGCACCCTCGCTTCCGGCAAGGGCCGTCGCATTCTGTTCACCCGTACCAAATTCCAGACGCAGAAGCTTGCCAAGGATTTAACGCAGAACGGCATTCCTGCGGCCGAATTGCACGGCAATCTGAGCCAGAACCAGCGTGACCGCAATCTGGCCGCCTTCAACTCCGGCGATGTGAACGTTATGGTGGCCACCGATGTGGCCGCGCGAGGCATCGACGTTTCCGGTGTGGAACTCGTGGTGCAGGTCGAACCGCCGGAAGATCCGAAATCCTTCCTGCATCGTTCCGGACGAACCGCGCGAGCCGGCCATTCCGGTGACGTGGTGACCATCATTCTGCCGAACCAGCGCCGCAGGACCCGTCGCATGATGCGTGAGGCCGGACTGACGGTCGAACCGATCGATGTGACCCCTGATTCGCCGGAAGTGTTGGAACTCGTAGGCGAAGTGGCCGAGCCGGTGTTCGGCTGGACGCTTGAGCAGTCGCAGCCGGCAGGAAATCCGCGCCGTAGGAAGAACGGCAAGGGGAGTACCGACGGCGAACGTTCCGGCAGATCGAACCGTTCCGGCGGGCGTAACAAGGATCGCGGCAAAGACAAGGGCGGTAAGCCGTTTAAGTCCGAACGTAAGGATCGTCGCGATCGCGACCAGCGTGAGGAGCGTAACGACAGCGCGAAGAAGTTCGAGCCGAAGAAGAACCGTGCGGAACGCCGTGCCGCCAAGTTCGAAGGTCGTGACAATCGTGAATTCGAAGCGCGTGAACATCGTTGGGAACATCCTGAAATTCAAGAGGAACGCCGCGAACAGCACGAGGAAAAGCGCAACAGCAAGCGTCGTGAAAAGTATGCGCGCCTGCATGAGCAGCAGCGCAGCGACAACGAGCAGCGCGAAACGACGAACAAGCGTAGGAACGACGGCGATTACGGCAATACCGACAATCGCAGGAAACTGGGAAAGAAGAAGTCCGGACAGCTTGCGAAAAAGCAGGGTGCGCCAAGCAAGAAGCAGCGCAAGTCTGAAGCCCGTGCCGAACGTCAGTATGACGATAATCGTCGGTCCAAAGGCAAGAAGCATGACGAACGTTCCTCGGATGCGAAACGCTATGACCGTCATACGGAAGTCAAGCGTGGCGGCCGTGGCGAACGTCACGACAAGCATGCAGGGCAGTCACGCCATCGCCATGCGAACATCAGGAAAGCGCCATTCCGCACGCGTTGATCGCTGAAAAGCAAAATCAAAGCTTGCGTAGCTGGTAAACAATAGAAAACGGTGTCCGCCATGGTATATGAACACTTGGCGAACGCCGTTTTCTGTTAAATCTGATTGTCTATTAATTGCTTGGCTATATGAAAAGTTGTTCAGCCTGCGATCGGATTGTATTGATCGTCTGCAGTGAAGCACTTACGGTATGCCATCACCATAATGAGACTGTCGGCCAGAAGCGTTAACGCGGCGATGGCGGCGAGAATCAGGAACTGGTATTTCGCCGCGTCGATAGGATTGCCGCCGGCGATGATCTGACCGGCCATCATGCCAGGCACCGTCACAATGCCGCTGGAAGCCAGCGAGGCGGTAGTCGGCAGCAAACCCAAACGAATCGACGAGACGATGGACGGGCGTGCGGCCTCCCACGCGGTCGCGCCCAACGCCAGCAGCGTATCCACTTCGTCACGGCGTTCCTTCATGCTTTCGAAGAACCGGCTCAACCCAACCGCCAAAGCGGACACGGTATTGCCGAGCAGCATGCCGGTCAACGGTACCACCAATTGCGGCGCATACCATGGTTGCGGGCGAATGATCAATTCGGTGACCAGCGAAATCATAATGAGCATGGTGATGACCAAGCTCAAAAACACGGGACCGGTCAAGCCTTTCGGCACACCTTTGGCGCGAGACAGGGTGATTTGCACGGCCGCGATCAGCATGAACATCACCAGCAACAGCACCAGCCATGGATTGTTCGACTTGATGACGAACTCCATAATGAAACCCATGGCGCACAATTGCAGCAACGCACGGCACGCCGACCATAGCAGTGTCTTGCCAATGCCCATGCGCATCGCTTCGGAAATGCCTGCGGCCACGGCGACCATAACCAATGCGATAAGCAGACCCCAAATATCAATGGAATAATAATTGCCGCTCATGCCTGCACTCCTTGCACCGAATCGGACTGTGCCGCGAAATCATTGGAATCATTGGTTGCTGCGGTGTGCGGAGCATTCGCACTCTGCAATACGCCATTGGCCAGTGTGAGAATGCGTGTGGCACGCCCATCCGGCGGGCGATGGCGAATACGAATCACCGCCATGCCCCGCTCTGCGGCCTGAGCCATGATGGATGCCACCTTATCGGCGTTCTCATCATCCAAACCGGCATCAACCTCATCGGCAAGCAGCACTTTCGGCGAAGTAAGCAAGGTGCGCGCCAAACTCACACGGGCGGCCTGGCCTCCAGACAAGTCATGCGGAGCACGCCCCAAATCAATATCCGCGCAGCCAATGGCGTCAAGCGTGGCTCGAATGCGAGCATCCGGCAGTAGATCTGTGGGTTTGAGAGACTTACCGGCCGACCATTTTCTGTCGAATCCTTGCTTGCCTTCGCCCGCACGGATAGCCAATGTGAACGGTAAACGAATCGCCTCGGCCACACTCGAACCGATCAATACCGGCTTCTGCGGCAAATACGCCACCTGACTACGCCACTGCTGCGGTGTGAATTCGCTGGCAGAGCGCCCTTCAAGCTGAAAATTGCCGTTCGCATTCGGATTCAATCGTGCAAAAGCGGTAAGCAGACTACTCTTGCCCGATCCGGAAGGGCCGACCAAATCCACAATCTCACCATGCTTCACATCAACGGATAATCCGCTGAAAATCGTGCGTTGCTCACCGTCGACCGGCACGACACAGGAAACATTCGACGCCGAAAAAACATACTGCATAATGCAACACCATACCGCTTGGCTGCCGGTCGGATGCATTGGACGCGTTTCTTAGTGTCTTCTTAGCTGGAATCACATTGCATGGGAATATTGCGTCTGCTGTACAAGGAACATGTACAGGAACATGCGCAAGGAAGCGCGATCGGAGGAAACCGTGCCGCAGTCAGAGTATCAAACCGATCCGGCACGACTGATGCATTCCCAATGCGCTGTTGGTCGAAGGCGATCCCGACGTGGGGTCCGTTCCATGCGTATGGCGGGTATTGGAACGTGCGTTCAAGGCATGATCGGCAAAGGCAAGAACGCTGCCTAAGAGCATCATCCATTCAGCTTGCTCACAGTATTTTTCGTCGATATTCCAAGGAAAATCAGCCTCAAGGATGAGGTCGTGCCAACGTTTCATGGACTACAACTGACACATTGGAAACGAAGAATATGAAAGCAAGAAGTGAGCATGCGTGCATGGTTGATGAACATAAGCTTGGTGGATGGCTGGTTTCCGGCAACGTTGTTTTCAGTAACCGCAGTGCTGGCGGCGATACTGCTGGGTGCTGCAATATGGGAGACGGTTGCCGGAAGTCG
>ENA-OQHL01000422-OQHL01000422.1-human-gut-metagenome-genome-assembly--contig:-NODE-422-length-30441-cov-5.173682_pt1 | contig 30441 bp, 31 predicted proteins | sample MGYA00242565_ERZ504723 | MGnify/ENA primary metagenome ERZ504723 (study PRJEB26092, sample SAMD00036211) | human gut metagenome | host: Homo sapiens | study: EMG produced TPA metagenomics assembly of... | reverse complement strand
ATGATGAAGCTACTGATCAAATCTTACAAAAAAGATATGCTGATAATCATGAAAAAAGCTGAAGTTGCTCCAATTGCTCAACCAACATTAAATATTGATAGTGTTGATAATGATAACTTAAAAATTACAATCTTATGTCCTGTTAAACCTGAAGTTGAATTAGGTGAATACAAAGGATTAGAAGTTAAAAAAGGTAGAGTAACTGTTGCTAAAAAAGATATCGAAGCACAAGTTGAAAACTATCGTCATCAATTCGCTGAATTAACAACTAAAGAAAACGGTGAAGTTGCTAAAGGTGATACAGTAGTTATGGACTTTGAAGGATTCATCGATGGTGAAGCATTCGAAGGTGGAAAAGCTGAAAATCATTCATTAGAAATCGGTTCTGGACAATTCATTCCAGGGTTTGAAGATCAAATGATCGGTATGACTTGTGAAAATGAAAAAGATGTTGTTGTAACATTCCCAGAAGATTATCAAGCTACTGAATTAGCTGGTAAAGAAGCTACATTCAAAGTAACTGTTCATGAAATTAAAGAAAAAGTTTTACCTGAAGCTGATGATGAATTAGCTAAAGATGTTAACATCGAAGGTGTTGAAACTTTAGATCAATTAAAAGATCATATTAAAGCTCAATTAAAATCACAAAAAGAAAATGAAGTAGAAAACAAATTCTTCTCTGATTTAACTCAAGCTTTAATTGAATGTTGTAAAGTAGAAGATAGTGAAGCTTTATTAAATTCTGAATTAGATACAATGTTAAGAGAAGTTGAAATGAACTTACAACAACAAGGTTTATCATTTGAATTATATGAACAATTCACTGGTAAAAACAAAGATGCTATCAAAGCTGATTTAACTGATCAAGCAAAAGACAGAGTTAAATTAAACTTAATCTTAGCTGCTATCGTTGAAGCTGAAAATATTGAAGTAACTGATGAAGAACGTAATAGCGAATTAGAAACAATCGCAAATACATATAATAGAGACTTAGAAGAAATCAAACAAATCTTCGCTCAAAATATGTACCAAATCGATGCTGATATTTTAAATAGAAAAGCGTTAGACGTTGTTAAAGAAAACTTAAAGAAATAGTTTAAAAGACGCGTAAGCGTCTTTTTAAAAAAGGAGGATTATTATGAGTGAAAGTACATTATTAACCCTTCCTGTTGTGTGCACAAGAGGAATGATTGTCTTTCCGGGTAACCGTTTATCATTAGATGTTGGTCGCCCCCTTAGTTTAAAAGCACTTGAACTTTCAAGTCGTGACTTTGATAACAATATCCTATTTGTATCACAAATCAATCCTATTGTTGATGATCCAAAATATGATGATGTTTATCATGTTGGAACTTTATGTAAAATTGAAAAGAAAATCCGTCGCGATAGTGCAGGGACAATCAAATTAACTGTTACTGGAGAAAAAAGAGTTGCTCTTCGAGATTTTAAAATTGAAGATGGTTCAATTTTTTCAACAGCTGAAGTTTTAGAAGATATTTATGGAGACACAAATGAAGAAGTTGCTTTAGTAAGAAAAACAACAGCTTATTTTGAACAAGCAAGACGTCATATGCCTCATATTCCAGCTGAAAGCTTAACATTGCTTTCAAATGGAACATCAGCTAGTTTACTTGCTGATACAATTGGTCAATATTTACCAATTGATTTAGATAGAAAACAAAAAATTCTTGAAGAACAAAGAATTAATGAAAGATTATTCTTAGTAGCAAGTTCTATTGAGTCTGAAAAAATGATTAGTCAATTAGAAGATACAATCAATAGAAAAGTCAAAGAAAGTATTGATGAAAATCAAAAAGAATACTATCTAAGAGAAAAATTAAGAGCTATTAAAGATGAACTTGGTGATACTGTTGATAAAGGAGACGATGCTGATCAAATTCGTAAAGAATTAGCTGAAAATCCATATCCTCAATATATCAAGGATAAAATTGAAGAAGAATTACGTCGTTTTGAAGCTATGCCACCAGCATCTTCAGAAGCGAACGTTGTTAGAACTTATATTGATTGGGTGATGAAAACACCTTGGTATCAAGAAACTAAAGATGAAGAAGATATTTCTAAAATTGAAGCAATTTTAGAAGAAGATCATTTTGGATTAGAAAAAGTAAAAGAAAGAATTGTTGAACACTTAGCAGTTAAACAAATGACACAATCTTTAAAAGCACCAATTATCTGTTTAGCAGGTCCACCAGGTGTGGGGAAAACAAGTATTGCTAAAAGTATTGCACGTGCTTTAGATCGTAAATTTGTTAAAGCTTCTTTAGGTGGAGTAAGAGACGAAGCAGAAGTTCGTGGACATCGTCGTACTTATTTAGGATCAATGCCTGGACGTATCATTCAAGGAATGAAAAAAGCTGGTGTTGTAAACCCTGTCTTCTTATTAGACGAAATTGATAAGATGGCAAGTGATTATAAAGGAGATCCTACAAGTGCAATGCTTGAAGTTTTAGACCCTGAACAAAATTCTCAATTCTCTGATAACTATATCGAAGAACCATATGATTTATCTAAAGTTTTATTCATTGCGACTGCTAATGATTTAGGAGGAATTCCTGGACCACTTAGAGATCGTCTTGAAATTATTGAAGTTTCAAGTTATACAGAACAAGAAAAATTAATGATTGTTAAAGAACATTTAATTAAAAAACAATTAGATGCGCATTCATTAAAACCTGAACAAATGATTATTTCTGATGATATCATCATGGAAATCATTCAACACTATACACGTGAAGCAGGTGTTCGTGAACTTGAAAGATATATTGCTAAATTATGTCGTAAAACTGTTTTAGCTATCCTAAAAGAAAAGGTTGAATCAGTTACAATTGATCAAGATAAACTTGTTGAATTCTTAGGGAAAGCACCATTTGATCATACTAAGAAACTTCCTCGTCCTCAAGTAGGGGTTGTTACAGGTATGGCTTATACTCAATTTGGTGGAGATATTTTACCAATCGAAGTTAATCATTTTGATGGTACTGGTAAATTTATTATTACTGGTCAATTAGGTGATGTTATGAAAGAATCAGCATCAATTGCTTTAGATTACCTAAAAGCTAATAAAGAAAAATATGGTTTAGATGATAAAGCCTTTGATAAACAAGATATTCATATTCACGTTCCTGAAGGAGCTATCAAAAAAGATGGTCCATCAGCAGGTGTCACTCTTACAACTGCAATCTATTCAGCTTTTACAAATAAACCTGTAAGAGATGATGTTGCCATGACAGGAGAAATCACTTTACGTGGTAATGTCTTACCAATTGGTGGATTGAAAGAAAAATCTATTTCAGCACATCGTTCTGGAATTAGAAAAATCATCATTCCTAAAGAAAATGAAAAGGATATCGAAGATATCCCAGAATCAGTAAGAAATGATTTAGAAATTGTTTTAGCTGATCATATCGATACAGTTTTAGAGCATGCAATTGTTAAATAACGGAAATCTTGAATTTTCGTTATTTTTTTTGTACAATACAAAAGGTGATGAAAAATGGTAAAAATTAAAAAAGCAGAATATATATTATCAGCCGCATGGAAAAGCCAATGGCCAAAAGAAAGTTTTCCAGAAATGTGTTTAGCTGGACGATCAAATGTTGGAAAAAGTAGTTTTATTAATGCAATGTTATCTAGAAATGGTCTTGCAAAAGTATCAAGTACGCCAGGTAAAACAAGAACTTTGAATTTCTTTAATGTCAATGATGCACTTTATTTTGTAGATGTTCCTGGATATGGATATGCTAAAGTTGCTAATAATGTCACAAAACAATTTGGTAAAACGATGGATGAATATATTAGTGAAAGACAAACTTTAAGAGGTTTTATTTTACTTGTTGATTATCGTCATAAACCAACAAAAGATGATGTGATGATGTATGAGTTTGTTAAACATCATGGTGTACCTGTCATTGTCGTTGCGACTAAAGAAGATAAACTTAAACGTAATGATTTAAAGAAAAATGAAAAATTAATTAAAGATACATTACATTTTGATCCAAGTGATACATTTATTCGTTTTTCAAGTTTAAAGAAAAAAGGAATCCAAGAAGCTTGGAATGCAATTTATGAATTGTGTGATTTAGATTTTGAGTAGGGAAACCTACTTTTTTTCATATTTGATGATTTGTTGCATAGACTTTGTTAGGAGGATGACTATGCAAAAAATATTTTACGAAAAGGAAATTGATTTATTACATCAATTAAAGGAATTAGTTTCTTTAACGGTTGATGAATCTATCGACTATAAGATTGAAGATCATGGTGTTAGAGCGGTGGGGAGTCTTGCTATTAAAGGAGAATATATTAGTCAAGAAAAAAGACATTTTTTAGAAAATGTGGAATTAGATGTTTATGCGGATGATCAAAAGATTATAGATCGTCAAGATTTTCATTTAAAGGTTGAAGATTTTCATTATGATATTATTGATGGTAATTTGAAAATTAAAATTGAAGTTGGAGTGTATGGGGTTGAAGAAGGTGAAAATCGTTATATTCAACTTGATGAAGATCCTATTGATGAAATTGAAAAATTATCAAGGGATGTTGAGACTCAAACGATAAATGAACAAGTCGTTGCTGAGGCACCCGAAGAAATTCATGATGTTGAAAAGTTACAAGAAAAAATTTATGAAACGAAAGAAAAAGAAGAAAAGGTTGATGATGACGAGGATCTAGGTGTTTATTATTTATATGTCGTTTTACCAAATGATACGTATGCTTCAATAGCTAGACAATATCAGGTAGATGAAAAAATGATTAGAGACTATAATCAAGATCTAAATTTAGATGCAGGACAAATTCTTATTATTCCTTATGCTCCAAAAGATCATTCAAACAAAGTATGATTTAGACGTAATTGGACTGATTCAAATCAGTCCGCGTGTCTATAAAGTGAAAACAGCTAATCATTTTTATTGTGTTAAGATTGTTGATGAAAAGAAACTAGAAGTTGCTTATCAACATCTTAATACCTTACATCTCCATCATTTTATTCATTTGATATTAAATAATGAACAACACTATTTTACACCTTTTCAAGATCAATATATCTATCTTATGCCTTATTTACAAGAAGATAATCATATAAAAAAAGAAATGAAAATAAAAACATATTATCAAATCCTAGCGTATTTACACAATCATTCTTTTTTTATGCAACATGAAGAAGATGCTTTTTTTAAAAAGCAGTATGATGATCTTTTTTCTTTGATTCAACAAAGAAAAAATGATTATGAAGAATTAATGAGAGAATTTGAATTTAGAAAATTTAAATCTCCAGCAGGTTGGATGCTTGTTTTAAATTATTATCGTATCGTTCATTATTTAAATCAAGCACATTATTATTTAAGTCAATATCAAGAAATAATGAAAGGTAAAAATGAAATTAGACTTTCTTTAACGTATAATCATTTTAATAAGGAACATATTTTTGTTAGTGATGAAACACTTATTTCAATTGATCAAATGAAAATTAATTATTGTATTTATGATTTGATAGATATTTTTCAAAATCATGATGAACTCTATGAGAGTTTACCGTTATTAGAATATTATTTAAAAGAAGTAAAGCTTTTAAAAGAAGAAAAAATCTTAATACAATGTATTTTATCAATTGTTCCGCAAGTTCAATTAAATTTACAAGAAGAAGTTAATATTTATCAAATGTCAAAATTAATTTGTTATTTAGATGGCTTACAAGAAATATTCAAAAAGTTAATGATTGACGAGAAATAGTCTATTTGATAGAATAGAACTGCAATGATTTGGAGGAGTAGTTCTTCTTTGTTTGATAGAGAGTCCCGTTTGCTGGAAAGGGATAAATGAAAAGAGTGAAGGTAGCCAAGGAGCATGTTAGATGAAATAAAGTAGTTTAACACGTAGAACTGCGTTAAAAGTTTTGAGGTGCTAGAATTTTATTCTAGAACTAAGGTGGTATCGCGTTGAAATTGGCGTCCTTAGATAAGGACGCTTTTTTATATTTAAGGAGGAAAAATTATGCCGTTCGATCACACAAAAATAGAGCCAAAATGGCAAAAATATTGGGACGAAAACAAAACGTTTAAAACAGATTGTTATGATGATTCAAAACCTAAATATTATTGTATGGATATGTTCCCATATCCATCTGGAAATGGTTTACATGTAGGACATCCTGAAGGATATACTGCAACAGATATCGTATCAAGAATGAAAAGAATGCAAGGATATAATGTATTACATCCAATGGGATTTGATTCATTTGGATTACCTGCTGAACAATTTGCAATTCAAACAGGTCATCATCCTGCAGAATTTACTAAAAAGAATATTGATGTTTTTAGAAAACAAATTAAATCATTAGGTTTCTCTTATGATTGGGATCGTGAAATTGCAACAAGTGATCCAGAATATTATAAATGGACACAATGGATCTTTACAAAATTATATGATCAAGGATTAGCTTATATTGATGAAATTCCAGTTAACTGGTGTCCAGAATTAAAAGCCGTTCTTGCTAATGAAGAAGTAATTGATGGTAAGAGTGAACGTGGAGGGTATCCTGTTATTCGTAAACCAATGCGTCAATGGGTTTTAAAAATCACTGAATATGCAGAAAGATTATTGGCTGATTTAGATGACTTAGATTGGCCAGAAGCTACAAAACAAATGCAACGTAACTGGATTGGTAAATCTATTGGGGCAAATGTTGATTTCAAAATTGATGGAACAAATAAAGTATTTACAGTTTTTACAACACGTTGTGATACATTATTTGGGGCAACATACTGTGTTATGGCACCAGAACATCCATATGTTGAAGAAATTACAACCGAAGCACAAAAAGCAGATGTTGAAGCTTATAAAGAAAGCTGTGCAAGTAAATCTGACTTAGAAAGAACAGAACTTAATAAAGATAAAACAGGTGTCTTTACTGGAGCTTATGCAATCAATCCAGTAAGTGGTAAAAAAATCCCAATTTGGATTTCTGATTATGTACTTGCAAGTTATGGTACAGGAGCTATCATGGCTGTTCCAGCACATGATGATCGTGACTATGAATTTGCTAAAAAATTCGGTATTGAAATTATTCCTGTATTAGAAGGTGGAAATATTGAAGAAGCTGCTTATACAGAAGATGGTGTTCATATTAACTCTGAATGGTTAAATGGTCTTGGTAAACAAGAAGCTATTGATAAAATGGTTGATTGGTTACAAGAACATCATTGTGGACAAAAGAAAGTATCTTATAAATTAAGAGATTGGTTATTCTCAAGACAACGTTATTGGGGTGAACCAATTCCTATCGTTCATATGGAAGATGGAACAATGCGTACAGTTCCTGTAGAAGAACTTCCATTAGAATTACCAGCAACTAAAAATTTCCAACCTCATGATAGTGGTGAATCACCACTTGCTAACTGTGAAGATTGGTTAGAAGTAGAAATTGATGGACAAAAAGGACGTCGTGAAACAAATACAATGCCTCAATGGGCTGGGTCATGTTGGTATTATATTCGTTATATTGATCCACATAATAGTGAACAAATTTGTGATCCAAAATTATTAGATAAATGGTTACCAGTTGATTTATATGTAGGTGGAGCAGAACATGCGGTATTACACTTATTATATTCTCGTTTCTGGCATAAAGTTCTTTATGATTGTGGTGTTGTTAAATGTAAAGAACCATGGCAACGTTTAGTACACCAAGGTATGATTTTAGGAGATAACAACGAAAAAATGTCTAAATCAAGAGGTAACGTTGTTAACCCTGATGATATCGTTGCTAGTCATGGTGCAGATTCACTTCGTTTATATGAAATGTTTATGGGACCACTTGAAGCTTCACTTCCATGGTCAACAAATGGATTAGATGGTTCTCGTAAATGGTTAGATCGTGTTTATCGTTTAATGATTGAAACTGGAAAATTATCTGATGAAAATGATCATAGTCTTGATCGTGTATATCATCAAACAGTTAAAAAAGTTACAGATGATTTTGAAAAATTAGGTTTCAATACAGCTATTTCACAAATGATGATTTTCATCAATGAATGTTATAAAGCAGACCATGTATATAAAGAATATGCTGAAAACTTTATTAAAATGCTTTCATGTATTGCTCCACATATCTGTGAAGAAATGTGGCAACAATTAGGACATGATGATTCAATTGCTTATGAACCATGGCCTACTTATGATGAAAAAATGTTAGTAAGTGATACTGTACAAATGGGTATCCAAGTTAATGGTAAATTAAGAGCTAAAATCGAAGTTGCTAAAGATGCAGATGATGAAGCTGTTAAAGAATTAGCATTCCAACAAGAAAACGTTAAAGCACATACTGACGGTAAAAATATCGTTAAAGTAATTGTGGTAAAAAATAAAATCGTTAACATTGTCGTTAAATAAAATAATACAAATGTTTAAGTAGAGATACGTCTCAAAAACCTTGAAAAATCAAGTTTTTTTGAAAAAGTGTCTCTACTTTTTTGTGAATATATGTATTTTTTTTGGTAACAAATAAAATAAAATCTTTATAAGAATGTCATGAAATAATGATTAAAGCTTGGAAATTGTTAAATTTTTATAGATTAAACTAACGATAGGTAGCAATATAACTAACATAAGGAAGTGAATGGATATGGAGAGGAAAGAAGAAATTATTCAGGCGACATTTATGTTAGCGTCTAAAAATGGAATAGACAATGTTTCAATGTCACAAATAGCGACGCAATTAGGGATAAAGAAACCATCATTGTATAATCATTTCCGTTCGAAGGATGAAATTGTAAAGGCAATGTATGATTATTTAAGAACACAAGCAAAAGAAAAACTAAAAATAACGGATCTTGATTATGGAAAACTTGTCAAAGATAAAAGTCTAGAAGAAGTTTTAAAATTGACAGTTCAAAATTATTATAGAATGAGTGCACAAAACGATATGCTTTCATTTTATAAAATCATTTATTCCACACGCGCTACAAATGTTGTGGCTGCCCAAATTATGTGTGAGGAAACAGAAAAAATGCTTTTAGCAACAAAAAATCTTTTTTATGCATTACAAGTTCATCAAAAAATATTTGTAAAAGACATTGATCAGGCAGCTATCTCTTTTACAATGACAATACATTCTTTGATTGATTATCAATTAGATAGGAAAAGTTGCAGGAACTGGACTAGGAATGTCTATTGTCAAAAAAGCTTGTAGATGTAATGAATGGAAGTATTGAGGTTGAAACAGAACTAGGTAAGGAAACGAAATTTACCCTGGTTTTACAACATAAGGTTGCTGATAATAATTTATTTTTGACAAAGACAGATATGTCTTTAGTTGATGAACAACAAATTTTACAAGGGAAACACGTTTTATTGGCTGAAGATAATGATTTGAATGCAGAAATAGCAATAACGATTTTAGAAGATATGGGATTAATAGTTGAACGTGTTGAAGATGGGATTCAATGTGTGGCTAAAATGGAACAAATGCCTGCTAAAAGCTATGATTTGATTTTAATGGATGTTCAAATGCCTCATATGGATGGTTATAAGGCAACGGAAACAATTAGAGAATTATCTGATGAAGGAAAGGCTCATATTCCAATTGTTGCTTTAACTGCTAATACTTTTGAAAAAGATAGAAAAATGGCAATTTCAAAAGGAATGAATGATCATATTGCTAAACCAATTGATGTAAAAAAGGTTGAGGAAGTTATTATTTCTGTTTTAAAATAATATTTTCAATAAAAAGAAAAAGGATGTTATTTATCTAAAATCACATATTCTTCTCTTTTTTAAATATATTCATTGAATTTTTATGCTTCTTTTTTTAAAATAAAACCATATTGAGGGAAAAAACATGCAAAATAGTAAAATAACAATGAAAGAACTTTTATATAAAATGGCTTGTTATCAAGAACTATATCCAAATGTACATCTTTTTGAAAAAACAGATTTAAATCAAATGAACTCTAATTGTTTAAGCAGTACAATAGAAGCATTTCGTTTAAAAAAAGATTGTACAAAATTAGAATATTGTAAAGATAAACTTTATCATGTCATTTCTAAATACTATGTTGTAGATCAAAAAGAATATGTAATGGAAATTATTTGTTGTTTAGACGAACAACTAGAGTTATCGCGACAAGAAAATAGCAATCTTATTTTAAAGTATTTGGGTAAACACGATGATTTTTATTTAGATGTATTAACAGGTGCTTATAATAGACGTTTTTATGAAGAAAAAATAAAACATCAAACAACTCCTGCAGGAATTGTTATGCTCGATGTGGATGATTTTAAGATTTATAATGATACATTTGGTCATGATTTCGGAGATAGGGTTCTTAAAATGATTGTTGAACATATTAAGAATTCATTTAGAAATCAAGATAAACTTATTCGCTATGGTGGAGATGAATTCATTATTTATTTGCCAAATATTGAAATAGAAGATCTTTATTTAATTATGCAAAATATTTTAGAAAATATTCATCATGCAACAATCAGAAGGTATGAAAGTGTTCAATTTTCTTTGAGTGCAGGGATTACAATGTATCAAACAGGGACAATTGAAGAAGCAGTTTCTTTGGCAGATCATTTATTATACCATGCTAAAAGAAAAAAGAATTGCATATTTACAGAATTAGATCATCAGTATTATTCTGATAGAAATGATACTAAACAAACAATTCTTATTGTTGATGATTCTGAGTTAAATCGTGCAATTCTTTATGAAATATTAAAAGATGATTTTTATTTATTGGAAGCTACAAATGGGCAAGAATGTATTGACTATATTAAGCAATATGGTTCGGGAATTTCTTTGATTTTATTAGATATTATTATGCCTGAAATTGATGGCTTTGATGTTTTACAATGGATGGAACAAGAAAAATGGTTAGATGATATACCTGTTATTTTAATTTCAAGTGAAGATTCAGCAAATATCATTAATAAAGGTTTTGTGATGGGAGCATCTGATTACATTAAAAGACCTTTTGATTATCGAATTGTTTATCGACGTGTTTATAATATAATTAAACTCTACGCTAAACAAAAAAGATTAATGGATTTATTTAAAAAAACAAGTAGAAAAGAACTAAGCGTTATTAATGATTTTATCGTATTGAATTTGGAAAATATATTTGATTTTAAGAAGATGATATAACATTTGTGAAAATAATAGAATAGTTAAAAAAGTTGATAACCAACAGAAAAAGCCAAAAGTTGATTTCTTGAGTTATTTGTTGCTCAAGAAATCCTCAAGGTTTTTTAATTAATTGAACAAAAATAGGAGCGCAATCCCCTTCCTCTAAGCGAAGCGTAGGGAGGGGTCTAGCTCCTTTTATAGTTTTTATAAGAGATTTTGTTTTAGACGTGCAGCTGTGATACACTATAAGCATAAAAGACGTTCAGTCGTACTTGATTTTAGAAAGGATATTGCTATGGAACTTGATACTAATAATCATTCAGTATTCATGCTTAATTATCATTTAATTATGTGTGTCAAATACAGGAATAATGTTATTGATGATGCTATCTCATTACGGCTTAAAGAGATATTTAAAAACATATGCCTTAATTATAATATTTCGTTGGAAGAATGGAATAACGATAAAGACCATGTTCATGTACTGTTCAAAGGACAGCCTAATAGTGAGATTTCTAAATTTATCAATGCTTATAAATCAGCAAGCAGTAGACTTATAAAAAAAGAATATCCAGAAATCAAGAAACATTTATGGAAGGATATGTTCTGGTCACAAAGCTATTGTTTGATATCTACAGGTGGGGTGACCGTAGATATTATTAAGGAATATATTCAAACGCAAGGAAGGTAAAATATATGTCAAAAGCAAACAAAAGTAACAAGGCAATTAAATATAGACTCTATCCAAATGATGAACAAAAAGTCATGTTTGCAAAAACTTTTGGTTGCTGTCGTTTTGTCTATAACCAATTACTTGCCCTGCAAAAACAAAGATACAAAGATGGAGAATCCCATCTTTCTAAGCTTAAATCAAATGAGTTCGCTACTCGTATATTAAAAAAAGATTATGATTTTCTCAAAGAAATAGATAAATTTGCTGTTTCAAATGCCGTTTTTCATTTAGCAGACGCCTATGACAGATTTTTTAAAAAACAAAATCATTTTCCTAAATTCAAAAGCAAAAGAAAATCTAAAAAGTCGTATACAACAAATTTTACAAACAACAATATTCTTATTGGTAAAAATGTCATAAAGCTTCCTAAAGTTGGAATGGTCAAAGCTGTTATTCATAAGCTGCCTAAAGATGATTGGAAGCTTAAATCTGTTACTGTCTCTCAAGATGGTGTCGGTAACTATTTTGCTTCCGTTCTTTTCGAATATGAACAGGAAGACATTCCATCTGTTTCCAAATCAAGTACAAATGCTATTGGACTTGACTATAAATCCGATGGACTTTATATGGACAGTAATGGGAATAAAGCAGGAGTTCATAAATACTATCGAGAAAGTCATAAGAAGCTTGCTAAAGAACAAAGAAGACTTTCACGAAAAGCAGGTTCTAAAAAGAATGAAACAAAATCAAGCAACTATTTTAAACAAATGAGAAAAGTAAACAGAATCTATAGAAAAATAGCGAATCAACGTCTCGACAGTCTTCATAAGAAATCTACTGAGATAGCCAATCAGTATGATGTCGTATGTGTCGAAGACTTAGATATGAAAGCTATTGGAAATAAAGGTTTTGGCAATGGGAAAGCGACATTCGATAATGGCTATGGAATGTTTCTTAATATGCTTGAGTACAAGCTTAAAGAAAGAGGTAAATATTTCGTAAAAGTTGGCAAGTGGTACCCTTCTAGTCAAATCTGTCATTGTTGTGGAAGTGTAAAAAAATTCGACCTAAAAGACCGAGTTTATACATGTGATTGTGGTTATATTGGAGACAGAGACCATAATGCAGCAATCAATATACTTACAGAAGGATTGAGAATTCTTCAGTCCTTATAGATAAATTATAAAAGTAGGCTTGGGATGAGCCAAACTTATACGCTTGTGGACACTGTGTAAGACCTATAATGTATTGTCATTAGAGGCTGTAGTGGTTGAAGCAAGAAGCTCCGACTTCTAAACGAAGTGTAAGTCGGAGTAGTTCACGTGTTCGCATGTTTATATTTGTGATGAAGATCGTTATGCGATGTAATATTTATCTTATGTTATTAAAAAAGCAGTTGATAGAGGTGTAGTTAAAGAAGATGATTTTTATCTTCAAGAAAAGAGTTTTATTGATTTATTAATAAAAGATAAAGAAATTAAACAGTTATGGGATGATTTTCGACAATTAAATTGTGTTTATAAAGGAAAAAATAAAGAATTTTTTTGTAAACAAATTCCGGCTAAAAAAAGATATATCGATGTTTATGTAGAAAATAAAGGGAGAATTTCTAAGATAAATAAGGAAATGGTTCAAGAAATACAAATGTTTTTAGTAACAGATTTAAGTGAATATTTGTGGGGAAAGTGTGAATAAGTGCATAAAAGGTGAATAACTTGAGTTATTCACCTTATTCACATGTTTGTTCACGTTTTGATGAAGTAAATGAGGGATTATAAGCGTAGTAGTTCTTCTTATTTAATTGACTCTTGACATATTCAAGTCCTTCAGCAAAACGTTGATAATGCACGATTTCTCTTTCTCTTAAAAAACGAATGACTTTATTGACGTCTTCATTTTTACTTAAAGCAAGAATGTTATCATAAGTGGTTCTAGCTTTTTGTTCTGGAGCGACCTCGTAAGAACAACATAGCTGGAAACCCTTGAAAATACGCCATTTTGCGTAGGACAAGCCTTTTCCTGCTACGATTGCATAAGAACAAAAACATAGAAAAATGAAGATGAAGCAAGCTATCCTACATAGTTCCAATGGTTTCAGCAACTAAGACGTTCAACAATGAGCGTCTATTTTTTACCCAAAATGAAAGGAGAATCAAACATTATGAAAAAGATTATGAAGCGATTGCTTACAGGTGTACTTACCCTTGCAACCGTATTTACTGCATTACCTGTCACACAGGTTCATGCTGCGGATTCCGTCTATACTACTACGGACGGTAAAGCAGGAACAATCGTCAAGATTGACAATGGCGGTTCAGAGGTTTCCAGCTTTGAAGAAAGCATAATGAACGCTGACGGGCAGATTGCCTACTGTATTGATATAAACACAAATTTCCAATCGGGATATAAGAATCGTATCAATGCAACGGAGCGAATGAGCGACGACCAAATATCTGATGTGGCGTTGAATCTGGAATACGTCAAACAGTATGCAGAAAAGCACAGTCTTTCCAGCAAACAAGTCTATCTGTTGGAACAATGTGTTGTCTGGCGAAGATTGAGCGTTCACTTAGGCTGGGGGTACAACAATGTACGAGCTGCCTATGATGAAGTGTCAGAGAAAATCCAGTCAGAAGTCTATGAGAACGCAAAGGCTTTCGCTAAAGAAAATAAAGACCGTTACGATTGCGGTGGTTACATCTATGTTGGTGAAGGACAGGACTTAGGACAGTTCTGGGCGAAGTTAGCTGTCGGTGATGGCAAGATTCAGAAATCGTCCAGTAATACAGCGATTACAAAATCTAATGATTGCTATTCTTTATCTGGTGCAACTTATGGTGTCTATTCTGATAAAGGCTGCACGAAATCAGTTGCCACACTTACGACAAATGCCAGTGGAAATACTGATACTGTGGAATTAAGAGCCGCAACATACTATGTAAAGGAAACGAAAGCTCCAAAAGGATTCCAGTTAGATAAGAACGTCTATACTATGACGGTCAAGGCTGGCGAAACTTCCACATTGAAAGTCAGCGACACACCAAAAGTCACAGACACTTTGGTTGAGCTTTTCAAGATTGATATGGAAACTTCCAAAGCTACTCCACAGGGTAACGCTTCTTTGGAGGGTGCAGAGTTCGTCTGGAAGTATTATGACGGTTACTACACAAAAGACAATCTTCCATCAGAACCGACACGCACATGGACGACAAAGACAATCGCTGAAAAAGACAGCAAGAATGAAGTCCATTACATCACAAGATTAGCGGATTCCTACAAGGTGTCTGGTGACAGCTTCTTTACGCAAAGCGGTGTTATCTGTTTACCACTTGGAACGATTACTGTTGAGGAAAAATCAGCTCCAAACGGTTACTTATTGGAGGGTGCTTATATGCAGGCTGCCGGAAGTTCTGAACAGATAAAAGGTGTCTATGTGGCACAGATTACAGAAGATGGTGAGCTTGCAGCATTAAGCGGCAGCAACCAGTATTCCGTATCGGACAAGGTGATTCGTGGCGGTGTCAAAATCCAGAAACGTGACCTTGAAACCAAAGATACGAAAGCACAGGGCGGTGTGACTTTAAAAGATACTGCCTTTACAATCATTTCCTTAAATGATAATGCTGTCTTGGTAGATGGCAAGCTATACAACAAAAATGAAGTCGTCAAGACAATCCATACAGGTGTTGACGGTATCGCTGCAACTGACGCTGATACACTTCCTTACGGTCGCTATAAAATTTCAGAATCCAAAAATCCGACAGGATATTTGACAACTGGTGCGGTTGACCGTGAGTTTGACATTGTGAATGACGGTGAAATCGTGGATTTAACAGATGAAGCACATTCCATCTACAACCAGATTATCCGTGGGGATATTGAGGGTGTGAAAATTGGTGACGGTACTCACAAGCGGCTTGCGAATGTTCCCTTTAGGATCACAAGCAAGACGACTGGTGAGAGCCATATCATTGTTACGGACGCAAACGGTCAATTCTCCACTTCTTCAGACTGGGTATCTCATAAACAAAATACCAATGCTGGCAAAACCAGTGAGGACGGTATCTGGTTTGGTACTTCCACACCAGACGACAGCAAAGGTGCATTACTCTATGATACTTACATAATCGAAGAATTACGCTGCGATTCCAACAAGGGAATGACATTGATTCCGGCATTTGATATGGTGGTGTCAAGAAATAAAGTGGTCGTTAATTTAGGTACACTCACAGACGACTACGAACCAGAAATCACTATTCATACAACTGCTGCCGACAAAGTGACAGGTGAAAAATCAATCTTGCTGGTAAAAATGTAACTATCGTTGATACGGTCACTTTAGATGGTTTGAAGAAAGGCACAAAATATCAGTTAAAAGGCTGGCAGATGGCGAAATCTGAAAATGCACAGCTTTTGATTGACGGTAAGCTTGTAGAAAATGATTACACATTCACTGCGAAAAAATCAGAAATGGAAGTTGAGGTTTCCTATACATTCAATGCTTCTGCTCTTAGCGGCAAAGAGCTTGTGACCTTTGAAGAATTGTACGATTTATCCAATCCAGACGAGCCTATCAAGGTGGCAGAACACAAAGACATTAAGGACGACGGACAGACCGTGAAAATTGAAGAACGAGTGATTACGATTCATACCAATGCTACCGACAAAGCCACAGGTGAAAAGATGATTATTGCTGGTAAAGAGGTAACTGTCATTGATACGGTCACTTTAGATGATTTGGAAAAAGGTACAACCTATCAGCTCAAAGGCTGGCAGATGGTGAAGTCTGAAAATGCACAGCTTCTTGTAGATGGTAAGCCTGTAGAAAGTGATTATACCTTTACTGCGGAAGATTCCAGTATGGAAGTTCAGATTGCCTTTACATTCAACGCTTCTTCTCTTGCTGGAAAAGACCTTGTGACGTTTGAAGAATTATACGATTTATCCAATCCAGACGAGCCTACAAAGGTAGCGGAACATAAGAACATTGAGGACGAGGGGCAAACGGTGACGATTACGGAACGTATCATCACTATGCACACAACCGCCACAGACAAGGTAACAGGTGAAAAGACGATTGAAGCAGACAACAAAGTAACGATTGTCGATACGGTTACTTTAGACGGTTTGGAAAAAGGCGTAAAATATACTCTTAAAGGTTGGGAAATGGTGAAGTCTGAAAATGCAGAACTTCTGGTGAATGGTAAACGTGTGGAAAATGACCTTACTTTCACTGCTACAGACAGTCAGATGGAAGTTCAGATTGAATTTATATTCAATGCTTCGGAACTTGGTGGCAAAGAGCTTGTGACGTTTGAAGAATTGTACGATACGTCCAATCCAGATGAGCCTATCAAAGTGGCTGAACATAAGGATATCAAGGACGAGGGGCAGACTGTGACGATTAAAGAAAAACCAGAATCCCATACGACACCAGAAGAACCTAGTACGCCGACAAAGACAAGCGATTCACCAAAAACAGGTGATAATACACCATTTGTCGCATTATTCGCCATGATGGGAATTTCCGCTGCTGGTCTTATCTTTGCCGGATATAAGAGATTCCGCAGAGTAAAGAAGTCTAAATAATACGGGAGGTATCGGCTTATGAAAGCAACTCCCCGTTCACCTCCCATCATAAAAAAGTCAGTCCGTGGCTGGCAACTCAACTAAATTCTGCTTGATTAACATTTATCTTTCTGAATGGGGATTGTCAAGGGTGCGGCAGCACAACGCTTGCCCTTGATAATTCACAGGCAGACAGATATTATCCCAACAGCAGAATGACACTATATAACATCAACAAAATCAGAAAGAAAAGAGGTAAATACATTTATGGAATTGAAACACGTTATCCCTAACATGGAAAAAACATTCGGAAATTTGGAATTTGCAGGTGAGAATAAGGTGGAACAGCGTAGGATCAACGGACGTATGACGGTCGTTTCCCGCAGCTTCAACCTTTATTCGGACGTACAGAGGGCAGATGACATTATCGTGGTGCTGCCTGCTTCTGCTGGTGAGAAGAACTTTGAATCAGAGGAAAAAGTGAAACTTATCAATCCCAAAATCACCGCAGAGGGTTACAAAATCGGTACAAGAGGATTCACAAATTATATCTTATCGGCTGACGATATGGTGAAAGCATAAGGAGGTAAAAACATTATGAGATTAGCAAACGGAATCATTATTGACAAGGAAAGAACTTTCGGAGTATTGAAATTCTCCGCATTAAGACGAGAGGTACATATCCAGAATGAGGACGGTACGGTTTCTGAAGAAATCAAGGAACGCACTTACGATTTGAAGTGCAAGGAGCAAGGACGCATGATACAGGTGAGTATTCCGGCTTCTGTTCCGTTAAAGGAATTTGACTACAACGCAGAGGTGGAAATCATGAATCCTGTGGCTGATACGGTGGCAACCGCTACATTTCAAGGTGCAGACGTTGACTGGTATATCAAGGCAGATGATATTGTTTTGAAGAATAAGAATGGTCAGTCAGCAGGAAATCCACAGCACCATAACCAGCAGCCGCAGGAGAAAAAGTAATTTATTATGTGATTGCTACTCGAATTAAATAGAGATATAATATATGTATTCTTATAATTTATTGAATGGAGGATTATTATGTATAAAAATTTGATTGACGTAGCAAAAAGAATTGTCGCAATAGCGAATACGAGGGAACAAAATCAACAGGAGGGATTTTTTTCATTATCGAATCCTAACTTATCAGATTATGATGTTACTTACGATAACCAACTAACAGAGATTCTTATGAATCTGGAGTTAGATGAAGTTATGGCGCTTCAAACAATAATGTACTTAGGTAGAGATAAAGACTATAATTCAAATCTTACTTCCGATGAAATTTTCCTTGATTATAAAAAGTATATTGAATCTTTAGGAATAAAAACAAAAGAATTAGAAGTAAGTACAAATGGTTGAAAAAATGCCACTTGGTAAATACATTACAGATGGATATGCAATTCTAGGTATTATTCTTTAACATGATACATTCTATAAGCAGTTAATTTATTACAAATTAGCTGCTTTTTTCATATCCAGAAATATTATAGAAGAAAATATAGCAAGCTGGTAACAAGCAATCTTGAATACTTTATGATTCTCTATTATAATTATTGTAAAAAATTATAAATATAAGGAGAGGATAATATGGCAATAGAATTTAATTTTAATAGACTGCAAAATTTGTATATTGCGACATTACATTCTTTTGATAAAGCCATGGCGTTTGACATAGAAATTGGAAGAGGAAGATTCTTATTTATGATGTATTTATCAGATGAAGATAAGGAGTCTAAAGATATGCTCTTTGTGTATATGCGAAACACAAGGATTTTGCGAAAAATAAAAATGTATGGTAATCATAAAAAAGGAGGTTTTAAAGTTTTTATCAATGAGGAAGTTAAAAACAGATTTATTCAAGAGTTGCAATTAATTCCTAATGGTGGAGAATTTGATTTCATTTGTTTTTTGAATCAGCTTAATGAAAATATTCCTCTGGAAATTACACAGGATATAAAAGTAAGAACTCTAAGAAATAATAGAGATATCATCCGTACACTTAATGTAATTGATGAAGCTGAAAAAACAGTATTGATTGGAGATAGGCACTTATCAGTTGGTACACCACAGGATAAAACATTGAGAAAATTATATCTATACACAAATGCAAGTGCTGAAGATGTTACTCATTTGATTAAATTACTAAAAAATTAAACAGAACTGTTGCTTGGACAACAGAAGATAACAATTACCGGGTTGCAGATATTCGTGAGATGATTAATTCATTAAACGGAAGTGAAAACTAATTCTATTAACTTAATATCTTATACAACATTAGCAGTAAATCTACAAGATTTGCTGCTTTTTCGTGGAAAGGAGGATTTTATATGCCACAATTCAATAAACGCGGGAATCGTATCAGAGCCAGTGACAGAGTTCTTGGAAACATTTTCAAGCTCTATCCAACAGCTACAAAAAAGGAACTTGCCTACTATGTGTCTGGCAATGTTCTTGAACCTGTAAACTGTGACTATATGTTCTCGGAGCTGGTAAATCCTATCTTCATCAAAAGCGGAGAACAGGTCAAAGTGTCGGTATCGGTGAAATATCTCGACCAGAGGACAAAGGCAATACAGATTTCACAGTTTGATTTGATACTGGAAAAGGATAGTAACTGGAAAATTGTAAAATAACTTGCCATTGACTTTCCGACACTTGTGTCGTATAATGATTAAAGACACAAGTGTCGGAAAGTGATGGTGTGATAACATGATAAATAAACGTGGAGAAGAAACTAGACAACTTATTAAAAACTGTGCTTGTGCCTTGTTTGCCAGTAAGGGATTTAAACAGGTCACAATGAAAGATATTTGTGAAGCAACAAAATTAAGTCGTGGCGGTTTATATTGTCATTATGGGAGTACACAAGAAATCTTCAAAGAAATTATAAACGATTTTATGAGCCAACAAGGAGATACTTTTTCAGAAAAAATAGCACAAAATCTATCTGCAATAGAAATATTAAATGATGTACTGGAATGTTATAGAAAAGAAATGATAGACAGTCAATCATCATTAAGTTTAGCAATATATGAATACTTCTCTATTGAAAATAATGCAGGAACAAAAAATGAACTATATACACAATATCTAGCGTCCCTCAACGCTTGGAGAAACTTAATGGAATATGGTATCAAAAAGGGAGAGTTTAATGATGTGGATATTGTATCAGTGTTTGATTTAATTGTATTTTCCTATCAAGGCGTGAGAATGTATAGTAAACTCATACCGATAGATGAAGATATACCACAGAGAATAATTGAACAAATCAAAAAAATATTAGTAAAGGAGTGAGCGACAATGTCAACTATTTTTGATGAATTTTGCAGAGAAACAACCGCTTTTATCAATCCTACAGACTGTATAAAGCCATTATCTGAATTTCCAGAAATTTGTATTACTACTTTTTCACAAAATATTATTACAGAATTTATTGAGAATAATAATACAAAGATAATTGCGAATCTTTATTCTGCCAATGGAATATTACCTGTCTATGAAATTAAGTACGATGAAGCGTCTGTCGGTGTATTCCTTTCTAGGGTTGGTGCTCCTGCTTGTGTCGTTGGACTTGAAGAAATTATTGCATTAGGAGCAAAAAAAATAATACAATTCGGAAGTTGTGGAACACTCAATCAGTCGGCAACAGAAAACAAGATTATTATTCCAACCTCTGCCATTAGAGATGAAGGAACAAGTTACCATTATATAGAAAAAGGTGATGAAATTGCTGCGGAGATTTCATCAATAAATATTGCAACGCAGTGTTTGGAAAAACACAATATCCCGTATATCCTCGGAAAAATTTGGACAACAGACGGAATTTACCGAGAAACTTTAAATCTTATTAAAAAACGAAAAGAACAGGGATGTCTTGCTGTTGATATGGAATGTTCCGCTTCTTTAGCTATTGCAAAATTTAGAAATATCCCTATTATTCAATTTCTCTTTGGAGCAGATAATTTAGACGCTACTGAATGGGAACAAAGAGATTTAACTGACTATGGCTTTCAATCAGCTAACAAGTATATTCTATTGGCTTTAGAATTGGCTATTGCATTTGGAAAAGAGGAATACAAATGATTAAGTCGGAGTCCTATTGGTTGCATTGTCCAACTTGCAGAAATAAAACCAGAGTAAAAATCAGAATAGATACAGAATTAAAGAATTTTCCACTGTTTTGTCCAAAATGTAAACAGGAAAGCCTAATTAATGTAAAAAAACAACAAATAATAGTTATAGAGCCAGACGCTAAGACGCAGAGCCGATAATACCGAGAATGAATGAAATTTCTTGGGTTATCGGCTTATTTTATTTTAGAGCTAAAAGAGGAGGATTATTTGTCCTCCACTTCCTTAGACTTGATAATTCCGTCAGCGACACTTTCCATGATAACTAAATCCTTATCGGAAAGGTTGTCAAGTTGTTTTTCCAACTGTCGTCTTCTGGTGCTTTTCACCAGATCAGGCACAGGCAGGAAAAATTCATCAACGGAAATATTAAGTAATGATACAAGGTCATAGAACACCTGTAAACTTGGGTGCTGCCCTTTGTTTTCAATATTTGTCAAATAGCGTGGGTCAATTTCAATCATAGCTCCCACCTGTTCACGAGTAAGACCTCGTTTTTTACGAGCTTCTTTGATGGCAAGACCAAAGGCTCTGAAATCATACTTATCTTCTTTTTTACGCATATTTAATCACCTCACTACATTTTACTGTTCCTGTTGATTTTCTAACAGGTATAGAAAAACGTATAGTAAGGTTTATCAGTTCCTATTATGCGTAAATCAATTAAAAAGTGCTGCATAGCGGCAAATAAAAAAAAACCGCTATCAACAGTACCGTTTTTGCGTGTCACAAAATACCTTTTTCCAGATGGCGGTTGAAAAGCCGCCTTTTTCTTTTCCCATCAATAGAAAAACAACATAATGGTTTTGGGTTAGCGGCTTTGGGAGGTAGCCGCATTGAAAGACCTGTATAATCGACAATCTTCAATATATCCGTTATTGTCAAAAAAATCCTAGCTTTCACAGCGGCACAATATACCCTTGAATATGGTTTTTCACGTTACATAACAGGAACAATTTTAAAAGCACAAGAACAGCATTTCTTATATGCCCTTGTGCTTTTTTGCTACTTTAAAAAATTTTTTGATTTTTTTCTGATTCGGGTTACAAATCGCCCCTCCGTGTTGAGTGTTAGTGCGGAAAGAGGTAAAAAGCCTTTTCGCTTTAGCAACTTCAACTTGAAAGGAGGTGAGATTATGAAACCTTCTTCATTTGAGAACGCTATAAGACTTCAATTTGACTGTCTGGCTCGTAAGGTGATTGGCAGAACTGTAAAGAACTACAACAAAGAACTTGCCAGACGTGCAAAGCATGAAATATCTTTCTGTGAAATACCAGAGCTGGAATTAAACCAGTTGGGTGTATCGGACGAATACCCGATTGAATTTACTTCCTTTGATGTGTTTGGTACAGAAGTTCGTGTCTATGATGAGAAATTATGTGAAGCAATCAAAAAATTAAGCGAAAGACGACGCAATGTTGTGTTGATGTTCTATTTTCTGGAATTACCAGACGCAGAAATCGCAGAGATTTTGGATATTTCCAGAAACTCTGTTTATAGAAACAGAATGTGTTCACTAAAGCTCATTAGAGATATGTATGAGGAGGAATTATAACATGATGAAGTCTACAAAAAAGTGTCCTCTATTCTCCACAATCAGTTTAGCTGCTGATGGCGACGAAGTGGCAATAGAGAAAATATTAAATCACTATAACGCTTACATATCAAAAGCAAGTTTACGCCCGTTCTATGATGAACACGGAAATATGTATATTGTGGTCGACATGGAACTGAAAAGCAGAATCAGAGCTGCTCTTATTAAAGCAATTCTAGGTTTTGAAGTCAGAGTGAAATAAGCGAATATATACGGAGTGTTCTATCACCTCATTCCAGCTCCGTTTTACAAGTGTTCTTTGAAAAATGAATAAAGTAATCAGATACGTTTGATATACGGTGAGCCGACGGACTGGAACGCCATGACCCACGAAAGGAGGAATAAAGAAGCGAGCGACCATGCCAGTGATCCGTAAGCGACTGTTGGAAAAGTTGCTGCCATGACCTGTATATCAGAATAATGATACACCCGTATGACACGGTTCACCCGTCAGAATGGGAATGGTGAAATTCCAGTGGAGCTTTCCAAAGCCATCTGATTGCTTCTTATTTATAGACAAATTCTTTCATAATGTACAAGCATTTTTGCATACTTTGTAAATATATTGTAGTGAGGTGGTTCAATGGCAAATGACGCAAAGGTAGTTTGCAAGAATGTTTTTAAAAAATTGTGATAAAGCGGCGTTTACAAAAGCATTTACTCTAAAATGGATAGAGTTGATAAATCAATATGAAAAAAATAAAGGAAGGGCAACTCCTGCCAGATGATAGACAAACTATCCTACAAGATGTTATAATAACATTATGTAGAGATAGTTTGTTTCGTCTTCTCAAAAAGGAGAACGAAGCATGATAGAATCAAAATCAAGAGTTGCTATTTATTGCCGCTTATCAGAGGAAGATAGAAACAAACAATCAGAAACAGACGACAGTAACAGTATTCAGAATCAAAAGTCAATGTTACTTCAATACTCATTAGAGCATGGTTGGGAAGTCTACAACATATACAGTGATGATGATTACACTGGTTCTGACAGACGACGACCAGAATTTAACAGGTTGTTGGAGGACGCAAAGAATCGTAAATTTGATATTGTCCTTTGTAAGACACAATCCAGATTTACCAGAGAACTAGAATTAGTGGAAAAATATATCCACGGTCTTTTCCCTATTTGGGGTATTCGTTTCATCAGCATTGTTGATAATGCAGATACCGCTAATAAAGGAAATAAGAAATCAAGACAGATTAACGGTCTGGTGAATGAGTGGTACTTGGAGGATATGTCAGAGAACATTAAAAGCGTTCTCACTGACAGAAGAAAGAACGGACACCATATCGGTGCTTTTGCTCTGTATGGTTACAAAAAAGACCCTGACGTAAAAGGGCATTTGATTATTGATGAAGAAGCTGCGGAAGTTGTCAGAGAAGTTTTTACACTGTTTTCACAGGGATATGGAAAGACCGCCATTGCCCGTATGCTGAATGACAGAGGAATACCAAACCCTACGGAATACAAACGACTTCATGGTTTGCGTTACAAGCAGCCTAAAACGAAAAACAGTACCCTATGGAAATATTTTGCCATATCAGATATGTTGGTGAATGAAATCTATATCGGGAATATGGTTCAAGGGAAATATGGCAGCGTTTCTTATAAGACAAAGCAAAACAAACCCAGACCCAAAGACGAGTGGTACAGAGTTGAGGGTACACATGAGCCGATTATTGACCGTGAGTTATGGGATAGGGTTCAAGCATTGGTAGCTCAAAAGGCAAAACCTTTCACAGTTGGCACAATCGGTTTATTTGCCAGAAAAGCTCGCTGTATGAATTGTGGTTATACAATGCGTTCGTCAAAGAATCATGGTAAGCATTATTTACAATGTTCTAACCGCCATGTAGCAAAGGACGCTTGTATAGGTTCTTTCATTTCAGTAGACAAATTAGAAAAAGCTGTGATTGATGAACTTAATAAGTTATCCGCAGAATATCTTGACAAAGATGAGCTTGAACAAAATGTGCAATTCAACAATGACTTGCGAGGTCAAAAAGAAGCTCTGGAAACGGAGATTGCTGCTTATCAAAAAAAGATTGCGGAATATACAAAAGGAATCCGAGAATTATATTTAGATAAGGTAAAGGGTATTCTTTCCGAACTTGATTACTTGGATTTATCCAAAGACTTCTCAACACAAAAAGAAAGGCTCGAAAAACTGGTGATTGATACGCAGAAACAGCTTGATGTTATTGAAAGAAAAATGCTGATTGGCGACAACAGACGACAGTTAATCGAGCAATATACAAATCTTGAACACTTAGACAGGGAAACGGTTGAAAAGCTGATTGATTATGTATTGGTTGGCAAAAAAGACCCTGTAACTAAGGAAGTACCTATTGAAATACATTGGAATTTCTAGGGTTCTCATATCTGGCAGCTAGTATGCCAGATTATCGGAAACTTTCTTTTAAAACCTCAATGTTGTCTTTATACAATCGCACCCTCAGCAGCCATATCTTCTGTTAAATCAGTAATAGGATCACCAACAGATTGGAAAGTATCTGCACTAAATGGTATACCAGCACTATTTGTTGGATAAACTCCTAGAGTATGATCTGTAAAGTAAGCATCTAATCCACCATCTTTAATTTCTTGAGGTGTTAGACCATTGGTAAGTTGATAGAATAGAGTACTGATAATTTCAACGTGTGCAAGTTCCTCTGTGCCAATGTCTGTTAGTAAAGCTTGTATACGAGGATAAGGCATTGTATAACGCTGACTTAAATAACGAAGGGCAGCACCTAGTTCCCCATTAGGTCCTCCTAGTTGAGAAATAACGATTTTAGCAGTTTTAGCATCAGGTTTTCTTACATTAACGGGATATTGCAAGCGTTTTTCATACAACCACATGTTGATCCTCCTTTCATCCAAGGAAATGGTTCATTAATATAGTTTTCAATATTCTTTCCGTCTCTATTTGTAAGAGCACCGCCATTTTTTAAATAAGTTTCTTTCATCTTTAAAAGATGCTTCATCCCTTCCTTATAATATTTTTTAGCTTCTTGATCATCAGGGTGGGTATCTAAAAACAAAGTAACATCTTGGATACAAAAATCCAATTTACTTATTTGTAATAATGTATCATCCACGACACATCACCCAAGGTTTATCAAGTTGTTTAAAAATAGTTCCTTTATCAAAAGCAATGTTCATTTTATAAATATCTTTAAATGATTGTATTTTGATAGAAGAAATAGTTAATTCTAAGTCATTTTTCATATTTAACCTCCTCAAAATTATCATATGTTTATTTTTTTTACAATTATAGTGAAAATACCTATTGCATATTTATTTTTATTATGGTATATTAATTAGGCAAACCCAATAGGGGTATAGTTCAATGGTAGAATACCGGTCTCCAAAACCGTTGATGTGGGTTCGACTCCTACTACCCCTGCCAGGTTATTTGATTCACATCTTAGATGTGTTTTTTATTTGTACAAAAGTGAATAAATATGTGAATAAGGTGAATAACTCAAGTTATTCACTTTTTTACGCACAATTTATGAAAAAATGTGCATAAGATGATATGATAAATAGGGTGATGTAGATGTTTAAACAAGTGATTTATTATTTTATGGCTGTAGTAGAAGAAGGGAGCTTTTCTAAAGCTGCTAAGAAATACTATCTTTCACAATCAGCAATTTCTCAACAAATTACAAAATTAGAAAAAGATTTAGGATTTTCTTTGTTTAATCGAAAAACTTATTGTCCAACTCTTACAAAAGAAGGAAAGCGTTATTATGATTTGGCTAAAAGATTAATAGATGATTATAATAATGAATATGAAGATATTAAGGAAAACTTACAAAAGGATGTATTAACGATAGGGATAACAGGACCTTTTGAAAAACAACATATTCCTTTTATTGTAAGAAGTTTTAAAGAAAATCATGATGTTTCTATTGATATTAAAGCGTTTAATTTATTAACATGTATGGAAAAATTAAATGAAAGGGAAATAGACTTAGGCTTTGGATTAACCAATAACTTTAAAAAATATCCTGATTTAATTTATCAAACAATACATCATAGCCATATTTGTGTTGTCACTTCATTAGAACATCCTTTAAGTCATAAAGAATATTTAACGATAGAAGATATTAAAAATGAACCACTCATTATTTTATCTAAAAAACAAGGAGAAGAATATTATCATGATTATATGGAATCTTTTCGTTTAGATGGGATGATTCCTTACATAAAAAAAGAAGTAGATGATTTAAATGAATATATGATGGCTATTTCTTTAGGGGAAGGTATTGGTCTTACAGCAACGGAAGTAATTAATGAAAATGATCAAGTTGTGGCTATTCCTTTAAAAGAAAGTCATCACCATGCAGATTATGCAGTAGGCTATCATCGAGATAATGAAAAAAAGGCGATACAACAATTTATGAAATATGTAGAAGATTATTTTAGACTATAAGAAAAACTTATAGTCTTTATTAATTTTTAAGGTCTATTTTATAAAAATATTCATGATATAATTTTCACATGTGGAGGTATGAACGATGAGTAAAATTGTTATTAATGGTGTTGATGGAAATTTTGGTTCATTAGTGGCTAAATACGCTTTAGAATTGATGAACAAAGAAGATTTAGTATTTACAGCACCTAAAGAAGAAAGTTTAAAAGAATATAAGGAACAAGGGATTCAAACAGCTATAGCTAATTTTAATGATCCTGAAGGACTTGTAAAAGTTTTTGAAAATGCGGATAAGGTTTTATTGATTTCAATGCCTTTTGTAGGTGAAAAAAGAAGACAAGCTCATAAAAATGCAGTAGATGCATGTGTGAAAGCAAATGTTAAACAAATTATTTATACATCTGTTTTATCAGCAGCACATCCATTTAACCCAAGCATTGAAAATGTAGATCATTCTTATACAGAAGCAATTATTCAAAATACATCACTTGATTATATTTTCTTAAGAAATTCACTCTTTGTAGAAGCTTTTACAAGTGACTACTTAAGAGCGGTTGAAGCAAAAGAAACAACAATTTCTAAAAACATGGGAGATGGACGTGTGTGGTTTATTTCACGTAAGGATTGCGCTTATGCAGCAGCTTGTGCTTTAAATAATCATTTATTACATCGAGCTGTTTTAAATATTAATGGTTTAGAACCACTATCTTATGAAGATTTCTTAGCTATTGGAAACAAAGCAACAGGAAATCATATCACTTATACAAGACTTACAGATGATGAACTTTATGCTTATTTTGATTCAATTGGTGTTCCTAGAAATACGGATGGAGATTTTTCAAAAAGTCCAATTAAAGCAACATCAGAAGGAATGGTTACTTTTGGAACAACTGTCACACAAGGCTATTTAGATGTTCCTGTTAGTGATTTTAGTTCACTTACAGGAAGAAAACCATTATCTATTCAATATATCTTTGAACATGTAGATGATTATTTATTAGGTGATCGTCATCCAACAGAATAAAAAAATGAGGGAGACCTCATTTTTATTATGCACAATTGTGAATAACTTGTGATTTATGTGCATTAATTGTTTATAAGAATAATAATGATCAAAGAAACAAATAAAATCGTTACAATAGCTGCTAATGCTAAAATAATTTTATTGGTCTTCTCTTTAAAAATCTTTTTTAAAAGATAATAAAGACCAACACCGACAAGTACTCCTGTTGTATTCGTAATTAAATCTGTAATATCACTTGCTCCAAGACAAAAGATATATTGAGATAATTCTAATGAAATGCTTAATAGAAAACCAAGAAATATTGTTCGATCACTATTAATATTTAATGTTTTTAAATAGAGCCCAAAAGGAATAAAAATAATCAGATTATCAAGAACTTCTCTTATTTGATAAGTTGTCTTATTTGGATAATAGAAGGGAATTAAATTAATGCTTCTAAAATGTGGTAATTGATCAATAGAAACAGATAATTTAAAAAGTATGATCCAAATGACTAAAAATATGTAAATAGTAAATAATATATGTGTAGTTTTTTTCATAAAGACTCCTTCTATAGAAATAGGTTGAGGTAATACCCAACCTATTTGTTTTTAATGATGTCATATTTAGAAAAAAATATCCAGTACAGCTGCCATATTTTCATCCTTAATAATATAATTTCTGTTTGGATTGATGGTGTTTTTAGTGTAAAACTAATCGTTAATTCATAATAGTTTTCATAACCATGATAATCAGCGGATTTAGTAATTAAATTTTTGTTCATAATTTCGTACATACTTTTCATGAAATTTTTTTTATTTTGAATTGTAATATTTTTCGTTGTTAAATTCTCTATTTCTTGATTATCGACAGTTGATGGCTTATCTTCGTCGAAAATATAACGATCAGTAGAAAAATAGATTTCTTGGATATCCTTGTTTTTTGGTAATTCATAAATTGTATTAAGACCTTTGGTATTAGAATAAATATTAGAAAAACCAATGCAACCAATAATCAATAGAATAAAGAAAGATGGAATTTTCCAACTGAAATAAACTTTTCTTTTTGAAAAATAATACATAATTAAATAAATGATGAAAATAACAGAAAACATGAGTGTTGTCATTTTTAAATCCCCTAGATCATACACAAATAACATCATTGATAATGTACTTAAAAGTAATAATCAATGGATACATAAAGATAGATTTTGTGTATGTTTCACTTTTTTCGAGTGTACGTTTTAAAAATAAATGATAATTAATCAATGAAAAGATAATACTTAAAATAAACCAATAGATAATAGGTGTATTAGAAACAAATGGCGATAATAAATAGTTTCCTTGGAAAAATCCCACTATAAATCAATACTTATATAATTTAAGTAATAAATTTTTAATGATTGTGAAAGTTTCCATATCCCATCATAAATGTTTGGGCTACCTTGGTTGCACAAATATTAAGAGCAAGAAAAACAACAAAGGGTATGATCATATAAGCAATCGAACAAATTAAACTATCAGTCATATTTTGAGATGAAAGTGTTACAAATGTAATGATTGTATTCATCGCAAACATATGGACGATGGTGATAATTATTGCTAGAATAAATTTGTCCAATGGAAAAGAAATCATATAGTTACCAATAAATTGGCTTATAATTTGGTAAATAACAACAGGTAGAATAGTTGCAAAGTAAGAAAATAAACTTGTTGTTAAATAAAGTGATTCTTTTTTTATTGGTAAGGAAAAGTAAAGTATATTACTTTTCTTTTTTTGTAAAAAAGAAAACAGATAAATAGGGACAATAAAAGATAACATAAATCCATAAGCTAAAGGAATTATTTGT
>ENA-OQHL01000420-OQHL01000420.1-human-gut-metagenome-genome-assembly--contig:-NODE-420-length-30457-cov-3.529113_pt1 | contig 30457 bp, 32 predicted proteins | sample MGYA00242565_ERZ504723 | MGnify/ENA primary metagenome ERZ504723 (study PRJEB26092, sample SAMD00036211) | human gut metagenome | host: Homo sapiens | study: EMG produced TPA metagenomics assembly of... | reverse complement strand
ATGGTCTGGAACAATGCTTGCAATAGTGTTCCGGAACTATCCCTTTTCCTTGTGGCTTCAAAGCGGATCGCTTTTTTTAGCTTTTATTCATTCTGGCTTGCCTGAAGTGCTTTTGCAAACTGATCCGGGCAGGATGTAGCTTTTGCGCCACATTTAATTCCGGAAAGACGGTGGATGGCGTCTTCGACTTCCATCCCTTCTACAAGGCTTGCGATACCCTGGAGATTTCCGTTGCAGCCGCCGAGAAAACGGACATTGTGGATGCGGTTTTGATCATCCAGATCAAACTGGATCTCTTTGGAACAAACGCCTGTTGGTCTGTATTTCATGATAATTCCTCCATTTCTGATTCCCTTCCGAGACAGAATTATAGCAAACAGGAAAAAAGATGCTAGGTATAAATGAAAAAATTTGTTATACTGTGGGAAAAAGGGTTACTATTTACAGCCGATTCAAGATTCCGTACTGTGAAGCAGTCACCCCACCCACATAAGCAGTCTTAGCTCCGTGGGGAGCGGGACTGGAGCACTGTGAGTGCGACGAGTGCGCATGCGGGCGGGGTGCTGTAAATAGCAACAAAAAAGGAGGTCGAAACCATGATAGGAATTATCGGGGCAATGGAAGATGAAGTTGCACAGTTGAAAAAGAATATGGAAATAGAAGAAACAACCGAGGTTGCCTCCCTTTCTTTTTGTAGAGGGAAACTTTCCGGCAGAGAGGTTGTTGTTGTAAGGAGTGGCATCGGCAAGGTCAATGCGGCGATCTGTACACAGATCCTTGTAGATCAATTTCATGTGGATGTGATTATCAACACGGGGATTGCAGGCTCGCTGGATGCGGAAATTGATATTGGTGATATTGTGATTTCCACAGATGCGGTGGAACATGATATGGACGCCAGTATATTTGGTGATCCGATCGGTCAGATTCCTCAGATGGATACATTCTCTTTCCCGGCAGACGAAAGTCTGGTCAAATTAGCAAAGGAAGTCAACGAGAAAGCCAATCCAGATGTCCATACCTGGATCGGAAGGGTCGTAAGTGGCGATCAGTTTGTATCTTCCGGGGAGAAGAAAGAGCAGCTTATTCGGGTCTTTGACGCAAAGTGTACAGAAATGGAGGGTGCGGCCATCGCTCATGCGGCCTATCTCAACAAAATTTCGTGCGTCATCATTCGTGCCATTTCGGATAAAGCCGACAACAGTGCTGTTGTGGACTATCCGGCTTTCGAAGCGGCGGCAATCCGGCATAGTGTCCGGCTGATCGAGGCGCTGGTTTCGGAGATCTAGGAGAGGAACACTTTCGAGTCGGCAAAAAACGCCTGCTTTTGCAGGGATTTATAAAAATTATGTAGAACGGTTATTGAGCCTTTTTCTGTTATTATCAGTTATACTTAAAAACAAACAAAATAACGGAGGAGGCTCTTTTTATGTTGGAAGCAGTATGGAAACACGGAGTGTTATTTTACGCGGTCGGGGTGATGTGTGTTCTGGGAGTCATCAGTAAGATCACTGTCAGCCTGACACTGAGGCGTCTGGTAAAAGAGGCGGGCAAAATGGGGAAAAGCCTGCATCCTTTGATGAAGCTTGTCCGGGCAAAATTTGAACATGCCTGTATGGTGAGCGATAAGGTGCAAAATATCCGGGCGTTTGTGGATAAGTATATGTATGAATACAAAGTACTGTGGATAAAGCTTCATAGCTGGAGGCAGATGGAGAAGGCGGCCGCATGGTGCTGCCTGGTGTTTGGAGCCGCAGGGGCAGCCGCCGCATATGTGGGGGAGGCACCGCTGGAAACTGTAGGACAGTACGCGGCTGCCGGTCTGGCAGGATCGCTGCTTTTGTTTGCCCTTCGGATGGTGACGGACGAGGGCTATCAGTTAGAAGCAGCCAAAAACTATATGATTGAGTTCTTGGAAAATACATATGCCCGCAGGTATGAAAAAATGAGTCAGACGGCGGAAGTGGAAGAAGAAATCCAGTTAGCGGAGAAAAAGGCGGTTTTGGAAGAAGGGCCGACAGAGAATGAGAAAGAGACGATAGCAGCCTTCCAGGTGGAGGCAGAGTCTCAGGAGATGGCAGAAGAAGCAGCTCCGGCGGTGGCGGCAAGCGCTAAAGTGAGGGCAGGAGCATTCGCTTTTGACCGGGAGCAGGACACATATTCCAGAGAGCCGGAACACGAGAAGATTGAGTCAGAACTTGTTACTTTGATGAAAGAAGAACAGGAGAAGGGAAAAGACGAAGAAGAACACAGGGAGAAGAGAAGAAGAGATGAACAGATGATCCGTGAGATCCTTGCTGAGTTTTTAACTTGATAATTAAAAGGCCTTTTGCTAAAATATACCTGTAATAACTACCTATAATGATGATAGAAAGGATGGGTAATGTGATGGCAAAGGTAACATTTGACTATTCAAAGGCAAATCTGTTTATCAGGGAACATGAGATGGAGTCCATGAAAGATATCGTACTGGCAGCAAAGGACAAGTTGTTGGCACGCACAGGAGCAGGAAATGATTTCCTTGGATGGATCGACCTTCCGGAAGATTATGATAAAGATGAGTTTGAGAGAATTCAGAAAGCGGCAGATAAGATCAAGGCAGATTCCGACGTACTTCTTGTAATCGGAATAGGAGGTTCCTATCTCGGAGCCAGAGCTGCGATTGAGTTCTTAAGACACAGTTTCTACAATATGATTTCCAAAGAGGCACGTAAGACGCCAGAGATCTACTTTGTAGGAAATAGTATCAGCAGTACCTATCTTCACGACCTGATTGATGTGATCGGAGAGAGAGACTTTTCTGTAAATATTATTTCCAAGTCCGGTACGACGACAGAGCCGGCCATCGCATTCCGCATCTTTAAAGAAATGCTGGAGAAGAAGTACGGGAAAGAAGAGGCGGCAAAGAGAATCTACGCCACCACAGATAAGGAAAGAGGAGCGCTTAAAAATCTGGCGACAGAGGAAGGATATGAATCTTTTGTTGTTCCTGATGATGTAGGAGGACGTTTTTCCGTTCTGACAGCAGTCGGACTTCTTCCGATCGCTGCAAGTGGAGCGGATATTACGAAACTGATGGAAGGTGCGGCATCCGCCAGAAAAGCAGCGCTGGAGCTTTCCTTTGAGGAAAATGACGCACTGAAATACGCGGCAGTCAGAAATATTCTTCATGCGAAGGGAAAATCAGTGGAAGTACTGGCAAACTATGAGCCAAGCCTTCACTATGTATCCGAGTGGTGGAAACAGCTCTACGGTGAAAGCGAAGGAAAAGATCAGAAGGGTATTTTTCCGGCGTCTGTGGATTTAACAACAGACCTTCATTCTATGGGACAGTTCATCCAGGACGGAAGCAGGATTATGTATGAGACGGTCCTCAATGTAGAGAAATCCAGAGAGGAAGTTATGATCGGCGAAGAGCCGGTAGATCTCGATGGACTGAACTACCTGGCAGGACAGACGGTGGACTTCGTCAACAAGAGTGCCATGAACGGAACTGTTCTTGCCCACACAGATGGGAATGTGCCGAATTTGATGGTGAACATTCCGGAACAGAATGAATTCTACCTTGGAGAACTATTCTATTTCTTTGAATTTGCCTGTGGTGTCAGCGGCTATATTCTTGGGGTCAACCCATTCAACCAGCCGGGTGTAGAGGCATACAAGAAAAATATGTTTGCGCTCCTGGGCAAACCTGGATATGAAAAGGAACGCGAAGAACTGATGAAGAGATTATAAGACATTGTAAATATCAAAAAGAGATCAGAAAAAGAGCCGTAGTTTTATAAAAATGCGGCTCTTTTATACTGGTTTTTTATTTGTCATATTCAGGTCTTTACAAAAATGGTCAACGGGAAGAAAATAGATTCAGATGGAGTCATATAAAAACCGGAGGGAATCAGTACTATGAACGAGAAATTTTATTGCCTGCCTGAAGAAAAGCAGCAACGGATTATAAATGCCGGATTTCTGGTGTTTAGTGACACCAGTTACCGGAGAGCGCCGGTTTCGGATGTGGCAAAGGCGGCTGGAATCAGCAAAGCATTGCTGTTCCATTATTTTAAGAATAAAAAGGAATTTTATCTGTTTCTTTGGGGGAAAGCAGTGGAGACAGGAACTCGAATTTTGAATGAAAAGGAGCTTCTCAGTCAGCAGGACTTCTTTGCAAAGTTCGAGATAGGAATGAAAAGGAAACTGAGGATAATCCGGGACTATCCTCATTTGGCTGGATTTATTTTGCGGGCAGTACAGGAACCGGAGGAAGAGATCCATATGGCGATCCAGGATAAGATGAAGAAGTTGGTGGATGATTACTGTATGCCGATCATCGGAAACGTTGAAAAGGAGCGATTTCTTCCGGATTTAGATTTCGATATGATGTATAGGGAAATGTACTGGGCGTGTGAAGGGTATCTCAATACGATCATGCAGTCGGGTCATATAGATCTGAAACAGGCGGAAGAGGGGTTCCAGAAGCTTCTGGATTTTTGGAAACAGGTATATCTACGGAGGGAATAAGAATGGAGAACATTATAAATATTCAGAATCTCACAAAGTATTATGGAAAGCACAGAGGAATTGAAGACCTTTCCCTCAGTGTCAGAAAGGGAGAGATTTTCGGGTTTATCGGGCCTAATGGAGCCGGAAAAAGTACGACGATTCGAGCAATGATGGGGCTTTTGATTCCAACGGCAGGAAAGGTGGAAATATTCGGGCTTTCGGTGCGGGAACATAAAACGGACATTTTAAGAAGAATCGGTTATATGCCGTCGGAGACAACATTCTACAGTGGAATGAGAGTCAGTGAGGTTATCCGGTTTTCTGCCGGACTGTATGGGAAGGACTGCCGTGAAGAAGCAGGATGTTTGTGTGAGCGGCTGAAGCTGGATATGAAAAAGAAAGTAGAGGAGCTGTCCCTTGGAAACCGAAAAAAGGTGGGGATCATATGTGCCTTTCAGCATGAAGCGGATCTCTATATTTTGGATGAACCTACGAGCGGACTCGATCCACTAATGCAGAAAGAATTCTTCAGTCTTGTGCGGGAGAAAAGCGGGGGCGGGGCTGCAGTGTTCTTATCCTCCCACATTTTGAGTGAAATCCGGCGGTACTGTCATCGGGCAGCCATTGTCCGGGACGGGCATCTGATAGTGGAGGATGATGTGAAGACCATTTGCCATTCTTCCGCAAAGAGAGTTACGATTCAAGGCATCGAAGAAGTGCCGGGGATTCAGGCAAAGGATGTGATACGGGGAGAGGGTTCTGTGAGTTTTCTGTACAATGGTACCATGTCGGAACTGATTCGGGCGCTTCAAGGGCTTGCTGTAGAGGACCTGACGATTACCGAACCGGATCTGGAAGAGACATTTTTGCATTTCTATGAAGGAGGAAAAAGGTGATGGGAATCTATCTGCATGAGATGAAGCGCGGAAGGATGGGACTTCTGGCGTGGGGGTGTGTGATTGGCGGGATGATTGCGCTATGTCTGCTGTTATATCCGGAACTGACCAAAGAAGGAGCGTCCATTCAGGCCGCCATTGAAAGCATGGGGACTTTTACAGCCGCTTTTGGGGCAGACCGGCTCAACTATGCGGAACTGATGGGGTTTTATGGAATTTACGGCGGGTGTATGCTGGGGATAGGAGGCATCTTTTATGCCGCGGTACTTGGAACCGGAATGTTGGAGAAAGAAGAGCGGGAACACACGGCAGAGTTTCTGCTGACGCATCCGGTCAGCCGGAGCCAGGTTGTAACAGAAAAGCTTCTGGCGATGATCAGCCAGATGCTCCTGCTTAATGGGATGGTGATCCTGTTGTCAGTGGTATCTTTCTGCATCATCGGGGAGAAACCGGACTGGCATGATTTCTTCTTATTCCACGGGGCGCAGATTGTGATGCAGTTTGAAATTCTCTGCATTTGCTTTGGTATTTCTGCTTTCCTGAAAAAAGGCGCTACCAGCGCAGGGATCGGTATAGCAGCGGCACTGTATTTCCTGGGTGTATTTGGAAATATCACGGAAAAGGCAGAGTTTGTAACTTATATTACTCCATATACTTATGCGGACGGGGCCAATGTGATCCCGGCAGGGGAATTAGACATAAAGCTGGTTATGCTGGGGATGGTCTATGCAGTGATCGGCCTAATTGCCGCTTACGGAAAGTATACCAGAAAGGATATTTGCTGATATGACTGGAAATGTCGTAAACTTTCATAAACCTAATGGTGAAAATATACAAAAAAGGGAAGTTTTGTCACAGATTATTGTGGGATCGGATATTGACTTTTCAATTATTGAGGAGTAAAGTAAGCACGATATGAATAAAGAAAAGGAGGGAGCAAAACGGGTAATTTATCAGAGAAGTTAATGGAAGAGCTGAACTGTAAAGTCGTGTTCACAATACCGGTCGGAAAAGGACTTCCGATCTATGAATCCGTCGTTGTGACATGGATTGTTATGGCGATTCTTGTATTACTTTCTATCATCTTAGTGCGGAACCTGAAAGTAGAAAATCCGGGGAAAAAGCAGCTTGCGCTGGAGGCTGGATACCTGTTTTTCCGCAATTTCTTTCATAATCTGCTGGGTGAGCGTGGAGCACGCTACATACCTTATATGACGATGATCGTCCTCTTTATTGGACTTTCTAACATCATGGGGGTATTCGGGTTTGTACCGCCGACAAAGGATATCGGTGTGACGATCGGACTGGCGATTATGAGCATTATCCTGATCGAGTATTCCGGGATTCACCAGAAAGGGACAAAGGGGTGGCTGAAAAGCTTTGCCGAGCCTATTCCCATTATGCTTCCCATCAATATACTGGAGCTTGGAATCCGACCGCTGTCTTTGTGTATGCGGTTGTTCGGGAATGTACTGGGATCTTATGTGGTAATGAAGCTGATCGAAATTATTTGTCCGATTTTGCTTCCGATCCCATTTAATCTGTACTTTGACTTTTTTGACGGATTCATTCAGGCATATGTATTTGTATTTTTAACATCCCTGTTTATCGGTGAAGCCATCGAGTAGGCGGGGCACTGACACAAAGAGTATAAGGAGGAAACAAAACGATGACATCTTTAATTGCAATCGGAGCGGCAGTAGCAGTGTTCACAGGTATCGGTGCAGGTATTGGTATCGGTCTTGCAACAGGAAAGGCGGCTGAGTCTATCGCAAGACAGCCGGAGGCGGAAGGAAAGATCAGAAGTACCCTTCTGTTAGGTTGTGCGCTTGCCGAGGCAACAGCGATCTACGGTTTCGTAATCGGTCTGTTAATCATCATCTTATTAGGATAGCAGAAAGGCAGGTAGAGGCAGATGCTGACGTTAAGTCCGGTAACGATCATCGGTACCATCATAAATCTGCTTGTTCTGTATTTCCTGTTGCAGCATTTTTTGTTTAAGCCGATCCAGAAGATCATGGATCAGAGAGAGGAACTGATCCGTGGACAGTTGAAGGATGCCCGGGATCAGAAGGAATCCGCCGGAAAGCTCAAAGACCAGTATGAGGCGGCGCTCGCTTCGGCAAAGGAGGAGTCCGGGCAGATCGTGGAGCGGGCCAGAAAAGAAGCGTCACTCCAGGCGGAGGCAATCGTAAAGAATGCAAATGAGCAGGCCGGCCAGATTGTGGATAAGGCAAGAAAGACCATGGAAGTGGAGAGAGAGCAGACGATGCGGGAGATGAAATCCCAGATCGCGGAGATTGCTTTAACGGCCGCTTCTAAAATTATGGGTGAGAAAACAAGCAGCGAAAGAGATTTGGCACTTTATGACCGGTTTTTAGAAGAAGCAGGTGATTCTGATGACACAGACAGCTAAAAATTATGCACAGGCTTTGTTTGAACTGCATGTGGATGCGGAATCCGTGAAAACGACAGAAGAGATTTTAAAGACAGTCCCGGAAGTAGGGAGAAGCCTTACAAATCCGACGATCCCGTTCCGGGTGAAGGAACAGATCATTGGGAGAATCTTCCCTGACGGGACGAGAAAATTTTATCAAGGTTGTGTGCAGGAATCAGAAAGCGGATATGCTGGAAGAGATCTTTCAGGCATACCGGGAAATAGAGAGAAAGCAGAGCAAGACACTGGAAGCTACTTTGCTTTATGTGACGGCTCCGACGAAGGAGCAGCAGGAAAAGATCAGACAGTTCCTGTGTCAGAAGTTTCATGTAAAGGAAGCAGTGCTTTCCTTAACAAAAGACGAAAGCCTGATCGGAGGATTTATTCTCCGGGCGGGCGGTCGGGAGTTTGACTGGAGCCATAAAGGGCGATTCCAGGCATTATCCCGTGTTTTACAGCATTAACAGCGGAGGTGAACTAATTGAGCACAATCAATTCAGACGAAATAATCTCCATATTAAAAGAAGAAATCGCGAATTATGACGAGATCAGCAAGGACAAGGAAGTCGGAACTGTCGTCAGCGTCGGAGACGGAATTGCTACGATCTACGGCATCGACCATGCAGCTTACGGTGAGATCGTGACCTTTGAGAACGGACTGAAAGGTATGGTGCAGGATATCCGTCAGAACAGCATCGGATGTATTCTGTTCGGGGATGACCGTGAGATCGGGGAAGGTACACGGGTGTTCCGTACCGGAAAGAGCGCAGGTGTTCCGGCAGGCGAGGGATATATCGGACGTGTTGTCAATGCCCTTGGCGCGCCGATCGACGGCAAGGGTGAGATCGAGGCTAAGGAATACCGGCCGATCGAGTATCCGGCTCCGTCTATCGTAGACAGAAAATCTGTTACCGTACCGCTTGAGACGGGAATCCTTTCTATCGATTCCATGTTCCCGATCGGGCGCGGACAGCGTGAGCTGATTATCGGAGACCGTCAGACAGGAAAGACGTCTATCGCCACAGACACGATCCTCAACCAGAAGGGTAAGGATGTGATCTGCATTTATGTTGCAATCGGACAGAAGGCGTCTACGATTGCGAAGCTGGTTTCCACTTTTGAAAAATATGGAGCTATGGATTATACAACCGTGTTTGCCGCAACAGCCAGCGACTGCGCGCCGCTTCAGTATATTGCGCCATATGCGGGTACGGCCCTTGCGGAGTATTTCATGTACAAAGGAAAGGATGTATTGATCGTATATGACGATCTGTCCAAGCACGCCGTAGCGTACCGGGCACTGTCCCTCCTTTTGGAGAGACCACCAGGACGTGAGGCTTATCCAGGTGATGTATTCTATCTTCACTCCAGACTTCTGGAGCGTTCCAGCCGCTTAAGTGACGAGGCTGGCGGCGGATCGATCACAGCGCTTCCGATCATTGAGACCCAGGCGGGAGACGTGTCGGCATACATTCCGACGAACGTGATTTCCATCACGGACGGACAGATTTTTCTGGAGAGCGATTTGTTCTTCTCCGGTATGCGTCCGGCGGTCAACGTCGGTCTTTCCGTATCCCGTGTAGGTGGTGCGGCACAGACAAAGGCGATGAAGAAAGCGGCAGGAAGTGTGCGTATCGATCTCGCACAGTACCGTGAGATGCAGGTGTTCACCCAGTTCTCCTCAGACCTGGATGATTCCACCAAAGCCCAACTCGAATATGGGGCCTGCCTGATGGAGCTTTTAAAACAGCCACTTTGCAGTCCTCTTTCCATGCCGGAACAGGTGATCACACTTTGTGCGGCGACCCATAAGAAGATGATTGGAATTCCGTTAAAAGGGTTGAAAGAATACCAGAAAGAGCTTCTGGAATACATCGGCAATCTGTACCCGGAAATTATCCGCAAGCTTTCTGAAGAGAAGGTTCTGACAGAAGAGCTGGAAGATAACATTGTAAAGGCAGCGGAAGAATTCAGAGACAAGAGCAGGTGTTAGTATGGCAAATGCAAAAGAAATTCAGGCGCGGATGAAAAGTATCCAGGATACGATGAAGATCACCAATGCCATGTATATGATTTCTTCTTCTAAGATGAAACGTGCCAAGCAGGTTCTTGCGGATACGGAGCCGTACTTTTACAATATGCAGAATGCGGTTTCCCGAATCCTGCGTCATATGCCGGATGTGGATCATGTCTTTTTTGACACGAGGCCACACATCGAGATACAGGACAGAAAGATCGGCTGTATTGTCGTGACAGCGGATAAGGGACTGGCCGGAGCCTACAACCACAATGTCATCAAGATGACAGAGGAGATGGTTCAGGAGGAAGGCCATCACAAGCTGTATGTGCTCGGTATTGTGGGGCAGCAGTATTTCCGGAAGAAGGATGTGGACATGGATGAGCAGTTCCATTATACGGTTCAGAAGCCTACCATGCACAGAGCGAGGGTGATAGCCAGAGAAGTTGTGGAGAAGTTTCTGGAGGGCGATCTGGACGAGGTGGACATCATCTATACAGAGATGGAGAATGCCGTGACCATGGAAACAAAGCGGGTGCAGCTTCTCCCGTTAAAAAAGGCGGCTTTCATACCGCAGGTTCCGGTGGACGTGCAGCAGGAGATCATTCATATGATTCCATCAACGAAAGAGGTTCTGGATCAGGTCATACCGAACTACATTACAGGAAATATATACGGATGTCTGGTAGAATCCTATGCCAGTGAGAACAATGCCAGAATGACTGCGATGCAGTCTTCGACGGACAATGCAAAGGAGATGCTCCGGGATTTGTCCATACAGTATAACCGTGCAAGACAGGCCGCGATTACGCAGGAGATCACTGAGGTAATCGCCGGCGCGAAGGCACAAAAAAGGAAGTGATAACGATGAATAAAGGTAAGATTATACAGGTCATGGGGCCTGTTGTAGATGTTGTGTTTGAAAACGGTGAGCTTCCAAGTATCAAAGATGCGCTGGTCGTGGATAATGACGGGAAAAAATGCGTGATGGAGGTATCCCAGCACGTTGGAAATGATACGGTTCGTTGCATCATGCTTTCCGCAAGTGAGGGACTTAGTCGTGACATGGAAGTGACGCTACAGGAGCCGGAATCAAGGTTCCAGTCGGAGATAAGACACTCGGACGCCTCTTTAATGTCCTGGGCGATACGATTGACAACGGAGAATCGCTGGAAGGGGAGGAGCATTGGGAGATTCACAGAGATCCGCCGTCTTTTGAAGAGCAGAGCCCGGTAGTGGAGATCCTGGAGACAGGAATTAAGGTTATCGACCTGCTTGCTCCTTATGCCAAGGGTGGAAAGATCGGATTATTCGGAGGAGCCGGAGTCGGAAAGACCGTGCTCATCCAGGAGTTAATCCAGAATATCGCTACTGAACACGGTGGATATTCGATCTTTACTGGCGTTGGTGAGCGTTCCCGTGAGGGAAATGACCTTTGGACCGAGATGAAAGAGTCCGGGGTATTAAATAAGACGGCTCTGGTGTTTGGACAGATGAACGAACCACCGGGATCTCGTATGCGTGTGGCGGAGACTGGACTTACTATGGCTGAGTACTTCCGTGACAGGGAGCATCAGAACGTACTTCTCTTTATTGATAATATTTTCCGTTTCGTGCAGGCAGGTTCTGAGGTGTCCGCTCTGCTCGGGCGTATGCCGTCGGCGGTAGGATACCAGCCGACTCTTGCCAATGAGATGGGGGCTCTTCAGGAGCGGATTGCCTCGACGAAGAACGGTTCCGTCACTTCTGTTCAGGCGGTTTACGTTCCTGCGGACGACCTGACAGACCCGGCTCCGGCAACGACATTCGCTCATCTGGACGCGCAGACTGTCCTTTCCAGAAAGATTGTAGAGCAGGGGATTTATCCGGCGGTGGATCCGCTGGAATCCAGCTCACGTATTCTGGAAGCGGACGTAGTCGGAGAAGAGCATTATGAAGTAGCCAGAAAAGTGCAGGAAATCCTGCAGAAATATAAAGAGCTCCAGGACATTATTGCGATCCTTGGTATGGAAGAGCTATCAGAAGAGGATAAGAAGACCGTTTTCCGGGCGAGAAAGATACAGAGATTCCTCTCCCAGCCGTTCCACGTGGCGGAAAACTTTACCGGAATTCCGGGAAAATACGTTCCGCTCAAAGAGACGATCCGTGGATTTAAGATGATTGTAAATGGCGAGATGGACGAGTACCCGGAAAATGCGTTCTTTAATGTCGGAACGATTGACGATGTCATAGAGAAGTCAAAAAAGGAAGCAGACTCAGAGGAGTAAAGGAGTGTGCATATGAACCAGCAGCATACATTTGGACTGGAGATTTATGCAAGTAATCGACAGTTCTATGTCGGGAGAGGCGAAAGCATTACATTCCCGGTGGAAGACGGTCAGATGCAGGTATTGCCGCACCACGAAGATATGATTGCGGCGATTGTACCAGGAGAAATGGATTTTGTAGACGCGAACGGAGAAAAGATTACCGTTGCGGTGAGCGCAGGATTCACCGAAGTATTTAACAACCGGATCAAGGTGTTTGCCCTGACTGTGGAGCGCCCGGAGGAGATCGATATCCGTCGTGCCGAGGAGGCAAAAGAGCGGGCGGAAGAGCAGCTCAGGCAGAAAAAGAGTCTGGAAGAATACAACGCAAATCAGATGGCGCTCGCAAGAGCCATGTCAAGGCTTAGAGTAACATCCAGAAAAAGAATATAAAAGCTTATAAAAGGCATATCCCAGAGGAGTATCATGGGATATGCTTTTTTCTGGAAATGGGAGTGACAGCACAACTGAGCAATCTTGTCGGAAATGCTTTCCTGTGATAAACTGATAGAGAAAAAACAGAGGGAGTTTACCGCAATGAAAGAACAAAAGAAAAAGCATTTGTTTACCAACAGGCAGTTGGCTGCGCTGCTGATTCCACTGGCTTTGGATCAGCTTTTGAATTCGTTTATGGGGACGGTGGACACGCTGATCGTCAGCAATATCGGGTCGGCGGCTATTTCGGCGGTATCCCTGGTGGACGCAATCAATATCCTGGTTGTGGAAGCGTTTCTGGCCTTGGCGGCTGGAGGTACGGTCGTCTGTTCTCAGTATCTTGGAAACAAAGACGTGGAGAAGGCAAATAAAGCTGCGGGTCAGCTTGTGTTTGTCACTTTTTTTCTGTCTCTTTTGATGGCAGTGATCTGTATTGCATTCCATGAACCGATTTTGAGGGCCATTTTCGGCAAGGTGGAAAAAGAGGTGATGGACAACGCCAAAATTTACTTTCTGTTTTCTGCAGTAGCGTTTCCGTTTATTGCCCTGTATGATGACGGGGCGTCCATTTTGCGTGCCCAGGAGAACAGCAGGCTCCCGATGCAGATATCTATCATTGCGAATGTTCTGAATGTCGTTTTGAATCTCCTGTTTGTATGGGGATTTCATCTTGGAGTGGGCGGCTCAGCGTGTGCGACTATGCTGGCGAGAGCCTTTGCCATGGCAGCGGTTCTCTACGAGCTGCGGAAACCAAAGTGGACGGTACATCTGAAAAGCTACTTTTCTATCCGCCCGGATTGGGATCAGATTCGGCGAATCTTAAAAATCGGAATTCCCTCAGGCATTGAAAACAGTATGTTCCAGTTTGGAAAGCTGGCAATCCAGTCCACGGTCTCTATGATGGGGACGGCGGCGATTGCAGCTCAGGGTATGACAAACACATTGGAAAACCTGAATGGGATCATGGCCATCGGTGTTGGGATCGGGCTGATGACGGTCGTTGGGGAATGTATGGGAGCCGGGAGACAGGACGAAGCAATCTACTATGTGAAGAAGCTTTCCATCATCGGGGAGGTTGTGGTGATAGCGTCTTGTCTTTTCATTTTTGCCCTGGTGCGTCCAATCACATATTTTGGAGGGATGGAACAGGGAAGTGCGTCTATGTGCATTTTCATGCTCACCTGCATCACGATTGTCAAGCCGATTGTCTGGACGTTGGCATTTATTCCGGCGTATGGATTCAGAGCGGCCGGGGATGTGAGGTTCTCTATGGTTGTGTCGATCCTCTCTATGTGGATCTTCCGGGTGTCCTTGGTGATGGTTCTTGTAAGAGTTTTTAAGATGGGGCCAATTGCTGTCTGGATCGGTATGTTTACAGACTGGACTGTTCGGGCGATTGTATTTAGCGTGAGAGTGAAAAACCGGAAATGGCTGGAACACCAGGTGATCTGAAAAAGCGTCAAAAGGAGCCGGAACCGCATGGAAACAGATGGAACGAGGAAAAGCAGGCAAAGAAATTGACTTTCACATTTCACTGTGATAAAATTCGATTATATTTTATGCCGTGGGTGAAAAATCATAAGTAACTTTAAAGATAGGTTCATGGGAGGTGTCATCTTGGGGAAACTGAAAATAAGAGAACATATGACGACCAAAGAGAAGAGGATGGCTCTGGAAGCCGCTTTGCTTCTGGGATTTCAGGCGGAAGCGTCAGTATTTCCGGTTGCAGGACCAAAGGGGGAGATCTCGGTTCCGGAAAATGAGGAGGAGTTAAAAGCCCTATACCATATTTCCAGCTCAGAACTGCCGGAAGGATACGAGCCGGTAAAAGGGCATCCGGAGCCGATGTTTGATCTGGATTTTCGGAAAGAGAAGGGGCTGGAGACGGTCTTTTGTAAAGGCCCGTTCTTAAAGGATAAAGATTTTGATCTGCTTCCGGATAAGCTGGACGTGAAGATCATTCTTCCGGAAAATGCGGACGTATCTACCATGATTGCAGCGTGCAATATCGCATTTCGTCTTGGTATGGAGACGACCGGATATGAGGGAGGTATTTTGGCGGATGCGGATTACTGTGGAAACGCAATCATACTAGAGGACGGAGACCGTGCGGAGATGACACTGGAGGAGACGGATGAAGCAGTCCGTGTCCATCTGAAAGGAAGAGGAGCAGATCTTGAGACGCTTTCGGCTCTGATTTGCGAGAAATTCCCGGGGATGGGTGGGTTTCGGCAGTTCCGGGACGTCATGATGGAGATGTGCGATGATGCGGTGCTGCGAAATGCGAATGGTCAGATTGCGGCGTTGAAAGCGTGGAAGCAGAAAGAAGAGGGAGCATATACGGTCTATGGATCTCCGGAGCTTTCCGATAAACAAAAAGCACTTTTTGAGAACGTCATTTTTGAAAATTACAAAGCAGGCAGGAAAGCATATGAAAAAGTATACGAGTTGCCGTGGGAAGTGGAGACGTTTGAAGCGCTCCTGGAAGAACATGTTTTCCCGACTTTGAAGGTGGGGGATACTCTCCGTGTGGAAGGCGCCGTCAGCGAGAACCAGGAGATCCGCCGCTGCATGGCAGAGAAGATCGAAGAGAGGGCAAAGGGTCTTGGAGTTTCTACAGTGGAGACAGAGCTGATCTGTGCGTATAAGCAGGGGTTCTCATGGATGAATGAGATTGTGATCCCGGCAGTGAAAGAGCAGAAGCCGGACAAGGTTGAGATTTATTTCAAGCCATTTCTCCCGGAGGGTGAGACGAGATGGCTGGACGAGAATGGTGCGACACCGTCCTACCACAATCTTCAGGCGGATAATCCGGATAAATGGTATGATCTGCCGATTCGTTATTTACAGGAACTTTATCCGATTGAGGATGTGCTTATAGGAGAACTTGGAATTCCAAGGGACGCAGTCGTATTTCTTCCATATGAGGGTGAGGAGCGGCTGACATATCTGTGCAGAGTTTATCAAGGACAAGCGATCTGCTATGAGAATACATACGAAGCACGTTGTTCGGAGCGGCCATATCTGGATGAGTATCCGCAAATGGGAAAAGTTCATCCGGCGACGGGTTATATACGTGCTTGGATTAATGGGGAGGAAGTTCTTCACAAGAATATCCGGACGGATCTGGAAGCAGTCTGGGATACTTATCAGGCTGAAGTATTGCCGGACTGTAAGCGGTATATTGAGGAAAAGAATGGAGGAATCATTACACCGGAACAGCAGCCGTTTTTCCAGGAGCTCCTACTGGATGTGACAGTCAGCGAACCGGATTTCCGGGTGGGCTGCCGAGAAGATTTGATTTCTTCTCTGGATGCGCTGCATGAGGATATGTACTTTACCGGCAGTGATTATTTCAAAAACTATGGTGTACAGAATATCGGAGTTATGCTGGACGCACCGGGACTGATCCTGCCGTCCATCCACCAGAGGGAAGGCGGACCGGCACTGAAAGTGACAGTATTTGAGAAATTAAAAGAAAAGCCATGCATCACCAAAGACGGAACCGTGATAGAAAGTATGAGGAAACGGGAGGACGTTTCCTTTAAAGTGACCAGACTTTGGGAGAAGAATGGAAAGCTTGGTGTGGAGATTTCCGCTAAGGGTGTCACAGAGGAATATTTAAAAGCATATGCAGGACTTTTAGAGCAGGGAGTGTTGGAAATTCTGGAGGGATGGCAGCAGATTGGAGAAATCCGTTTTGTCAGTGAGAGCGGAAGTGTAACAGGGGCAATGATCCGGGCCACAGAGACTAAGACCTGTCTGAGAGCGATTACGGATATTGAACTTTCTGAGAAGGAACTGATCGGTTACGAGGAATATCTGACTATTATTGAGGAATTAAAGCACGTTCCGGGAATTGAAGTTTTCCGAACCGCGAGATCTTACACAGGAAGAGAGCTTTACGCGATCTGGCTGAAGCCAAAGTGGGAGGGCTATCTCTCCATGACGAAGCGTCTGACGAACTGCCCGTCCGAGATTATCAATGCGAGACACCATGCAAACGAGGTGTCCAGCACGAATGCATCGTTCATTCTTCTGAAGAAACTGCTCACGGAGGAGACGTACAAAGAGCTTCCGGAGAAGCTGAATCTGATCCTTGTTCCGATGGAGAATGTAGACGGCGCGGCGATTCATTACGGGCTTCAGAAAGAGCACCCGTACTGGAAATTCCATGTAGCAAGATTCAATGCCCTTGGAAAAGAGTTCTTCCATGAGCATTTCCGCCAGGATACGATTCACGGTGAGGCCATGGGACTGAGCAGACTCTATGAGCGGTATGCGCCGGATATGATCGTTGACAATCACGGAGTGCCAAGCCATGAGTGGGAGCAGCAGTTCTCCGGTTATACATCCCCATCCTACAAGGGATTCTGGCTGCCAAGATCGCTTCTGTACGGATATTTCTGGTATGTGACTGATGAGGAATATAAGGATAATTATCCGGTCAACAAGAAGATGGAAGATGTCATTGCGGACAAAATTGCCGAAGATTCGGAGATGACGGCGCTTAATAAGGAGTGGAGCGCACAGTTTGAGAAATACGCCCACGCCTGGATGCCAAAGCTTTTTCCGGCAAATTATTATAAAAATATGATCAACTATTGGATTCCGTATACGGCAGATCCGGCCCACAAGTATCCGTCGATCCGATTCCCTTGGATCACGACAGTATCTTATACAAGCGAGGTGGCGGATGAAACGGCTCAGGGTGATTATCTGAATTTGTGCGCGAGGGCGCATGTAGCACATGATGAGGCGACCCTGCAGATGCTGATGCAGGCGACCCACCTAAAAGAAAGCGGCATAAGCTGCAAAGAAGGAGAGGTATCCGCGTCATACCGGAGACTTCGCCCGATGATCGTATAGACTCCGCGGTTCTGGACAACAAAAGAAAAGAGAAGGAGGAAGAAGAAAAAGAGAAGGACAAATCCGGAAAGCCAGAGAAGCGGAAGATATATAAACTATGAGTGAATACTCACAGAAGGAGGAAAATCTATGGAATATATAAAATTGATCGGTGTCCTGATTGTTGTGCTCGGATTTGCGCTGAAGCTGGACTCCATTCTGATTATCTTTTTGGCGGCAGTTACGACCGCGCTTGCAGGAGGTCTCGGAATCGACGGTCTTCTGGAGGCACTTGGAACCAACTTTGTAGCAAATCGAAGCATGGCGATTTTCATAATGATCCTGCTTGTAACAGGCGTTCTCGAGGCCAATGGTCTGCGTGAAGCGGCGGCGGATCTGATGAAAAAGGTAAAGAGCGCTACGGCCGGCCGACTTGTGTGTGCATATGGTATCCTCAGAGGGTTTTTTGGTGCGTTTAACGTAGGTTTTGGTGGAGTGGCAGGTTTTGTCCGTCCAGTACTTCTTCCAATGGCGGAAGGCGCCATCGAAAGTCATGGGCACGAGCCGGACGAAAAACATATGGAGGATATTAAAGGTATGGCCTCCAGCATGGAAAATATTACCTGGTTCTTCTTCCAGGTACTTTTCGTCGGCGGAGCCGGAGGCATCCTTGTACAGACAACTCTGAAATCTCTCGGATATGAAGTAGAGTTGATTGAGCTGGCTGCCGCGGAAATTCCGATTGCAATTATCGCTCTTGTTGTGGCAAGCGTCTACTACATTACAAAAGATAAAAAGCTGATGAAAAAATATTATGGATCCGATTCCGTAAAATCGGGCAAAAAGAAGGAATAAGAGGGGGACGGATATATGGATCTTAAATTTATACAGATTGGGGCTGGCCCTGCAAATATCTTAGGCGAAGCAGTGTGGATCATTATCGGTCTGATCACGATTTTCGCAGGTATCAAGAATCTGCTTGATAAAGAAAACCCATCCAGAATCGGGACGGCAGTATTTTGGTGCTCTTTTGGCGTTGTATGTGCGTTCGGTACCTGGCTTCCGGCAAAAGTGTCCGGTGCGCTCGTTATTGTTATGTGTATGCCGCCGATTTTCAAGCGTGTAAAAGTCGGAAAAACAAATGCTCCGACAAAAGAATATACAAAATCCCAGTATGCAAAGATTGGTATGAAAATCTTTATCCCGGCGCTGACAGTAGCGGTATGTTCTCTGTTATTCGCGTTGTTTACGAATATCAGCTCTATGGTAGGCGTTACGGTTGGTGTTATTATTTCCATGCTGATCCTGAGAGCTTATTCCCCGGACAACAAGCCGAAGGTATTTCTGGAAGGTTCCGAGCGGTTCCTTTCTATGATGGGTCCTCTGTGTATGCTTCCTCAGCTCCTTGGGGCGCTGGGTGGAATTTTCACAGCAGCAGGTGTTGGTGAAGTCATTGCTGGTATCGTGGAAAATGTGGTCCCGAAGGGAAATGTCAACCTTGGTATTATCGTCTTTGCGATTGGTATGGTACTCTTTACCATGATTATGGGAAATGCGTTTGCGGCGATCACCGTTATCACCGTAGGTATCGGTGGACCATTCGTACTTGCTTACGGTGCGGATCCGGTGGTTATCGGTATGCTTGCGCTGACATGTGGATACTGCGGTACGCTCTGTACACCGATGGCAGCGAACTTCAATATCGTTCCAGTGGCGATCTTGAACATGAAAGACCGCTGGGGCGTAATCAAAAATCAGGTCGTTGTTGCAGGAATCATGCTCGTAGTGCAGATCTGCTACATGATCATCTTCAAATAGGAGCAGAAGGACGGCACAGACAGAATGTGTGAGATGGAGCGGGGAGCCCGCATTATTATCAAAGACTGGGTAAGAATAAAGCCATGGGACAGACTGTTGATTGTAACAAGCAAGGAATATCGGGCTGAAGCCAGAGAGCTTAGGAAACAGGCGTTTGGGAGGGCCAGATCCGTCAATGTCCTTCTGGTGGAGAATAAAGGACGACATGTGGGGATGTTTTTTGACGATAACGAAACAGTATTGACCCGTACACTGCCATCATTGCGGCCACAGAGTATTCCCTTGTGACAACGAGGGCGGCTAAAAGGGCAATCAGCCAGCATAAGAAGTTTTTGTCGTTGCCGCTGTCTACAAACAATGGCAGATCCATGCTGGAATTCGATTTTCTGATGATGGATACGAAGAAAAGCCGGCTGATGGCAAAGGTGATTATGAAGTATCTTCGACATTCTTCCGGTCTCCATGTCACGACACAGGCGGGCACGGATCTTTACATGGGAAAGCGGGGAAGAAATCCGGGATTCTTTAACGGTGTGATCAAAGACGGAAAAGGCTATTCTTCCGCAAGTATTGAAGTGTATGTGCCGATTGAGGAGACAAAGACAGAAGGCATTATGATGCTGGACGGTTCTCTTGGGTATATCGGGCGCGCCGAGGAGGTAACGAGAATCGAATTTCGGGAAGGCCGTATTGCAAAGATCGAAGAGACGCCGACTGGCATCCGTTTAAAAGAGTATATGAAAGCATACAAGGACAGCAGGATTTATATTGGTGGGGAATTTGGTATTGGCCTGAATTCCTACTCGAGGTGTGTGGGAGACTGTTATATTGAGGATGAGTCCGCCTATGGAACATTTCATATCGGACTTGGACGCAATCTTGCACTTGGGGGCGTACAAAATGCCAAAGGGCATTTTGACCTCGTATGCCTGGAGCCCGATATTTATGCGGACAACAGGATGTTGATGCAGGAAGGAAAGATTATCCTTCCGGAGCCGAATGTATATTAGAAAAACACAATAAAAAGGAGGCTACAGTACAATGAAAGTTTTGGTTACAGGATTTGATCCGTTTGGGGGAGAAAAAGTTAATCCAGCTTACGAAGCAGTGAAGCTGCTTCCGGATACCATTGCGGGGGCAGAGATCATCAAGATTGAGATCCCGACCGTATTCACAAGAAGCGCGGAAGTATTAGAGGAAGCGATTCAGAAATACCGACCGGACGTTGTGCTGGATGTAGGACAGGCTGGCGGACGTTCCTGCATGACAGTGGAAAAAGTAGCGATCAATTTAAAAGAAGCAAGGATTCCGGACAATGATGGAGAGCAGCCATTTGATGAGCCGATCCGAGAGGACGGCGAGACGGCATATTTTCCACGCTTCCGGTAAAAGCAATGGTAGAGAATATGAGAGCACATGGAATTCCGGCTCACATCTCTTACACAGCAGGAACATAATGTATGTAACTGTATCATGTACAATGCACTATATCTGGCAGCAAAGAAATATTTAGGTGTACGTGCAGGATTTATACATGTACCATTTGAGAACGGTCAGGTAGTCGATAAAAGCCAACGGTACACCATTTATGTCTCTGGAAATGATCGCAAAAAGGACTGGAATACGGAATTGAAGCGGCAGTTACAACTACAGATGATGTTCAAAAAGCAATGGGAGAGACCCATTAACGTTCTTTAGAATTAAGGGGCGTGTTCCAATGTATTGGAACACGCCCTAAAAATAAGAAAAAACTTAGAACATATTGTAGACAAATTTAGGCGCTGTAGACAGATTTGCATACATAAGATACAAATAGATTGCCAGGATCATACAATAGAAGATGGCTGTCCAAGCCGCAAACCGAACGTATTTATTCTTTTTCATGTCCTTGATAAAAGTGATAAAGGTCTTCATTAATTACTGCCCATCCTTTCTTTCCAATGTGAACGCCGTCCTCAAAAAAGTATTTGGTGTACTCCTGATCAGAATAATCCAGCAGTGATGCGTGATACTTTTTGGCGATTGTGCGTATTTTTTTGTAATAGTCAGCTCTGGCTTCTTTAGGAAAACCGGTGTAGTCGTACCAGTAGCCGTTGACCGGGAGCATGACTAGCATCGGACGTATGCCGAGATCCTCACAAACGTCGAGAAAGCAGCTCAGATCTTCGTACTCTGGTGAAGTGCTATAACTTCCGTTTACACTTTGGTTTTTCTTTTTCTTAAGAGACGGACGGATCAAACGCTTGTAGACGTTGTCATCCATATAGAAAGGATTGCCTTGGTTATGTTTGTCCCCGTCTTTGATGGACTGATCGATCAAGGAAACGAAATCTGGAGTATCGGATGTTTTCGAGCCAGAGGATTTTCGCACGATCCGGTCTTTGATAAGCTGCATCATCGTAGTCTGAAGTTCCTTTTCTTCCATAAACCGGGTGAAGATCCTGTAATTTACACGGTCGAACAGGGAGGCGTCTCCTGTATAGAGAATTCGGTTATACTGAGCAATGCGATTTTGCATAGACGGATCTACAGACAGCAGCTCCTGGGAACGCCGGATCATATAGTCCTTGACTTTGGGACTCAGGTGTTTATTTTTCAGCATTGCAATATAGTGGGAGTCAGAGAACCGGGACGCAAAAGCTTCAGGCTGAACACCACTTTTGCGAAACCACTGAGGTGACAGAAACAGGATCGCCTCTTTTTTCTGTACCTCATCCCCCAGAGACGCCAGTGTGATGGCGTGACTGAGGGACTGATAGAAGCCGGCTCCGATCAGCATCATCTGGAACTTCGTGTTTTGAAAGACTTTGGCAGGGTGGTAGGGTGTCTTAACGCCATGTTGAAACTCCGAAGAACCAAAAGTCAGGATCGTGTCCTCGGTCAGATTCTGAAGGATTGCTTCTCTGGCCTGAAATTTGCCGTCCCCGGACCAGGAGGCAAAGGCGTTGCTGTCTACATGAATCCGACTCTCTGCCAGAAAATGAAGTCCCACTGCTGAGGTAAGGGCAAGCAGGAGCGCCAGGAAGAAAGCAAGAAGCCGTTTCATGACGCACTCCTTGTTTCCAGGTAAGCCACAATGCGGTTCGGCGTGTTGAATGTGCTACGATCTACTTCGGACGGCGCGACCAGAATACCAAGGTCGTCTTCAATGTCTGCAAGAAGTTCCGCAAAACCAAGTGAATCCATCAAATCAGACTCAAACAAGTCGATGTCTGGATTACTCCTTACAATATCATCCTCGCAAATCTTTTCCAAAATATCAAAAATCTGTTCTCTCATAAGTATTTTCCTCCTAAAAATTATGATAATCCGAGAAGCCACAAGAACTGTCCCGAAAAGATATAAAACCCGAAGATTACAAGCTGTAGTGTAATCAGCCAGGATAAGAAACGATACCACCGTTTTTGACGGTATTTTTATAAAAACTTGATTTTTTCTTATACCATTCTGTGATGGCAAGTAGTACCCCGTGGTAAAGTCCATAGAGAATATACGAAGGGGTCACTCCATGCCAGAGTCCCATGACGAGCATATTGACAAGAAATCCTGCACAGGCTGCATTCAGCCGGGTTTTAAACCGCTTTTTCCGGATAGACTGAATCATAAACCGGGAAAAAAGAAAGTCCCGGAACCAGTGAGACAAGGTGATGTGCCAACGATCCCAAAATTCCTGAATATCAACGCTTAAAAATGGTTTTCGGAAGTTCTCAGGCGTCCGGATTCCCAGAAGATAACTGGTACCAATGGCCATAAGGCTGTATCCGGCAAAGTCGAAAAACAGGTAAAATCCATAGCAGTACGCGTAGAAGATAACGAAGTACCATTCCCATGCACCCTGTACCATTCCCATCCCCTTGAAGAAGATAGAAGCCAGAATCAGCTTATAAATCAGCCCCAGCAGGATTTTGAACACACCCTCCCCGGCAAGAGTCAAATAATCCTGACGGGAAGGAATATTGTTCAGATCCTGTAAAAACCGCCTGCTCCGGTCGATGGGACCGGAACTTATGGACGGAAAAAAGAGCACAAAGGCTGCAAAATCCAGGACGGGCATTTCCGTAATGAGACCGTCGTATGTCTCAATAATGATCTGTACGCATCTAAACGTCAGATAGGAAATACCAAGGAAGGCAAAGGTGGAGCCGTCCCAGAAACCGGCCAGCTTACTTAGAATCAGGGGCAGGATACTCAAGAACAGCACAAGTCGGTAAACAGCGGGACTTCTCCCGCGAGACACCCGGAAGGCCAGATATCCCTCAACCAAAAACAGCTCGGTTACAAAAAAGAGAGCCAGCCAAGCCGCTTGCTGCGGCTTGGAAAGGAAGGCTAGAGCCGTAAACAAAAAGGTTGCGGCGGTGGAATACCATTTTAGCGGCTGCTCCAAAATACCGAGCAGCATTGCGGGCATGAGGATAAAAATCAGCACGCAGAAAAACTGGTAGTTATCATAGAAACTCACGACAGCATCCCTCCCAGAGCCTTCCTATCGGCCTTGCCGTTGGATGTCATCGGCAGCTGGTCGAGGAAGATCAGTTTCTTGGGAATCATATAATCCGGAAGATATTCTTTGAGCGCCCGCTTGATCCGCAGAGATTCGGCAAAGGCATCTCCTGGGACGGTTTCCATCACAAGAAATGCGGTAATGCTTTTTGCCTTCCCGTCTCTCATATTAGCAACGGCGGCTGCATTTTTAATACCTGAAAGCTTCAAGAGGTGGCTTTCAATATCGCCAAGCTCAATTCGGTATCCGTGCAGCTTGATCTGTAAATCGATTCGGCCGCAGTAAAAAAGTTCGCCGTCGTTTAAGTATCCTTCATCCCCGGTCCGGTAGCCCCGGACAGTTATGCCGTCCTTCAAGGTACTAAAAAAGACAGGGGCCGAAAGATCCGGTCGCCGGTAGTATCCCGTGCTTACCGTATTTCCGAGAATGACGATCTCACCTTTCTCTCCGTCCGGAAGCGACTCTCCGTTCGGAGAATGGATTTCAATCCAGGTCCCTGGCTTTGGACGTCCGACCGGGAGAGGGTTTACATTCTGGATCAGTTCTGGTGTTATCTTCACCTCCGTCACGGCCACAGTGGACTCGGTCGGCCCGTAGGTGTTCATAATGATCGCATCCGGAAACCTCCCCGAAAGTTTTTCTGCCGTCCGGTTTGTCAGCGTCTCCCCGCAGAATGAAAAACAGACGGAGCTGCGGAAGCAGATCGCTGTCAAAGTTCGGATCCCGCAGGCACATGTCGGCAAAGGATGGGGTTGAAACCCAGACAGATGCGCCGGAGTTTGCCAGCGCTGGGAGAAGCAGACTGAAGTCGGCCTGCTCTGTTTTCGTAAGCGGGAAAAGCGTTCCTCCGCAGGCAAGGCAGGTGTATAAATCCATCACGGACAGATCAAAGGAAAATGGCGCCTGATTTAAGAAGATGCGGCCCTCTTTCTCATCCCGTGTGTTCCCAAGGCCCACAGACCAGTCCAGATAGTGATTCAGACAGTCTGATGTGATCTGTACGCCTTTTGGGTTTCCGGTGCTTCCCGAAGTGAAGATCATATAAAACAGATCATCACCGGAAACCGGGGTAAGAGCCTCTGTCTCAGCGGGATCAGTCTCCTCGATCAGATTGAGAATGTCATCCTTTTTTATAAAGGAAACAGAAGCATCTGCACTTTCGGTTTCTTCCGGATCCTCACATGCCAATACAAACGGCGGCTGAATGTTCTTTATGATCTGCATAGTGCGTGACCATGGTACAGAGACGTCAATCGGGCAATAGCCCCTTCCTGATTTTACACATGCAAGAAAACAGATGAGCATCAGGGGACTCTTGTGTCCGTAGACCGGAATTGGCGTTCGGTTTTCTTTACAGAGTCTCTGGATGGCAGCCGCCAGGAGATCGGTACAGCGGGCCAGATCCCCGTAGTTTAGCCGGCCTTCTTTGCATATCATAACAGTGCGGTCAGGAAAGCGGGCGGCTGTCTGGCTGATTTCGTATAAAATATTCATAACTTTTCCTCCTGTAGTGCTTTACCAGTATCATAAAAAAGAAAATGAAAAGTCAATACGATTTCGAGAACAGTAAGAAAACATTCAACAAATCTTAATAATCCTCATTTTACTTTTCAGCTTTTTTGTTATAATGAATCCAATGAATGGAGGAAATCATCATGTTGTCAAATCAGGTACTACAAAGAACAATATCAGAAATAGAGAATATTGCAGGGGGATCTTGCTCTGTATGGGCGTTGGACGGACACCGTATTGTACAGGCGGGAACAGAGAGTCCGGGTGCCGGTGAGAGGATTCAGGCGTTTTTGGAGGAGATAAAAAAAGAGGAGATTATTCAGGGAATGGAGGAGGTACGAGCAGGATATGCGCTCTTTCTTGTGTGCGATGAAGAGAAGCCGGCCTATATTTTAAATATTGAAAATATGGGAGGTGAGAAGGCAGAGCTTGTAGGCCGTCTGGGCGCAAAGCAGATGGAAGGGCTGATCCGTGCCTACAAGGAAAAGATCGATAAGAATCGTTTTCTCCAGAATCTTCTTCTCGATAATATGCTTCTTGTGGACGTCTACAATCAGGCGAAGAAGCTGCACATCGAGAATGATCAGAAACGGATCGTCTTTCTGGTGGAGGCAAAGTCCAAGGACAACCAGATGCTGCTGGAGACGATGAAAGGGATGTATGCTTCCGGTATGAAGGATTTCGTGACGGCGGTAGATGAGAGCAGTGTGATTCTCGTCAAGGCGCTGGAGGAGACGGACGGTTATCGGGAGGTGTACGAGAGTGCAAAGAGTATTGCGGACACCGTATCCGCGGAGGCCATGGTTAATATCCGTGTTTCCTATGGGACGATTATCCACGAATTAAAGGATGTATCCAAATCTTACAAGGAGGCGGGGATGGCTCTGGATGTAGGTAGGATCTTCTATCCGGGACACAATATTCTGGCGTACAATGAGCTTGGTATCGGACGGCTCATCCATCAGCTTCCTCTTTCCCTTTGCGACATGTTTCTGAAAGAAGTATTTGGGGAACGGGATGTATCAGAGTTTGAGGAGGAGACGCTTTCCACCGTATATAAGTTCTTTGAAAACAATCTGAATATTTCCGAGACAGCACGGCAGCTTTATATTCATCGTAATACCCTTGTTTACCGGCTGGAGAAGATTCAGAAGCTCACCGGGCTTGATGTCCGGGTATTTGAGGATGCCCTGACATTTAAGATTGCGATGATGGTATCGGAGCACATGAAATATATGAATCAATAGATCGAAAACCGCAGAGACAGGCGTTATAGCTTGTCTCTGTTGTTTTAATGTGCTAAAATGAGGAAAGCAGAAAAGAAGGAGGCGATTGTCCATATGGTGAAATTATATGAAAATGGAGTTTACTTACTGCATGGAAGAGATATCATAGAAGACGGTCCGGAGGCGGCAGAGAAGCTGCGGGCAAAGAACGGGCACAAGGTTTTGAAGACGGAGGCAGCGGAGCAGACCATTTCCTACCGGATTTTGAAAAAACACAATGTTTCAGACAATATGGAGGATCTGAACATCAAGTTTGACAAGCTCACCTCTCATGATATTACATTTGTGGGGATCATTCAGACGGCGAGAGCGTCCGGCCTCGAGCGGTTCCCGATTCCGTATGTGCTGACCAACTGCCATAACAGCCTTTGCGCGGTGGGCGGAACCATCAATGAAGATGACCACATGTTTGGGCTGACCTGTGCGAAAAAATACGGCGGTGTCTATGTGCCGCCCCACCAGGCAGTCATACACCAGTACGCAAGAGAGATGCTGGCAGGATGCGGGAAGATGATTCTTGGATCAGACAGCCATACTCGTTATGGGGCGCTTGGCACCATGGCGATGGGAGAGGGCGGACCGGAGCTTGTCAAGCAGCTTCTGAATAAGACCTACGATATTCGGATGCCTGGTGTCATTGCCGTCTATCTGGATGGCAGGCCGGTAAAGGGCGTGGGCCCCCAGGACGTCGCCCTTGCCATTATTAAGGCGGTATTCCAGAACGGCTATGTGAATAATAAAGTCATGGAGTTCGTAGGACCAGGCGTTGCGAAGTTGAGTGCGGATTTCCGGATTGGTATCGATGTGATGACAACGGAGACGACTTGCTTGTCCTCCATCTGGGAGACGGATGAAGTAATCAGGGAATTCTACGAGATCCACGGACGAGAGGGTGAGTATGAGGAGCTTGCACCGGGAGATGTGGCATACTATGATGGCATGGTCTATGTGGATCTGAGCAAGGTGCGTCCGATGATCGCGATGCCGTTCCACCCAAGCAATGCATATACCATCGAGGAGGTAAACGCCAACTTGACAGATATTCTCCATGATGTAGAGGAGAAGGCAAGAGTGAGCCTTGATAATGCGGTACCTTATTCCCTCCAGGATAAGATCCGGGATGGAAAACTCTATGTAGAGCAGGGGATTATTGCAGGATGTGCCGGCGGCGGCTTTGAAAATATCTGTGCGGCAGCGGACATTATCCGGGGCAGAAATATCGGGGCGGATGCCTTTACGTTCAGTGTCTATCCGGCAAGTACGCCGATTTATATGGAGCTTGTAAAGAATGGAGCCGTTGCAGACCTTCTGGAGGCAGGAACGATTGTAAAGACGGCGTTTTGCGGACCGTGTTTTGGCGCGGGTGATACACCGGCCAATCATGCGTTTAGTATCCGTCATACGACAAGGAATTTCCCGAATCGGGAGGGCTCCAAGCTGCAGAGCGGACAGATTTCATCCGTGGCGTTGATGGATGCGCGTTCGATCGCGGCAACAGCAGCAAACAAGGGATATCTGACTCCGGCGACAGATTTGGACGTGGAATACAGCAGTCCGAAGTATCATTTTGACAGTTCCATTTATGCAAACCGTGTTTTTGACAGCCACGGAAAGGCAGAACCGGAAGTGGAAATTCAGTTCGGGCCGAACATCAAGGACTGGCCGAAGATGGCGGAGCTTCCACAGAATCTTCTGTTAAAAGTCGTTTCTGAGATCCATGATCCGGTGACGACGACCGATGAGTTGATTCCATCCGGCGAGACATCTTCCTACCGCTCCAACCCGCTGGGACTGGCAGAGTTTGCGCTTTCCAGAAAGGATCCGGCGTATGTTGGACGTGCCAAGGAAGTACAGAAAGCGGAGAAAGCTATTGAAGAGGGGATCTGTCCGTTAGAAGTGCTTGATGAGTTGAAACTGGTGATGGCGGAGGTAAAGAAGCGTTTTGCTAATGTAGGTGAAGGAAATCTTGGAATCGGAAGTACGATTTTTGCGGTGAAGCCCGGGGACGGTTCTGCAAGGGAGCAGGCTGCCTCTTGCCAAAAAGTACTTGGAGGATGGGCAAATATTGCCTGTGAATATGCAACCAAGCGTTACCGCTCCAATCTGATCAACTGGGGTATGCTGCCGTTTATTACAAAGGAAGATCACACCGCACTTTCTTTTAAGAACGGAGATTACATTTTTGTGCCGGATATTCGAAGGACGGTGGAGGACAAAGCAGATGAAGTCAAAGCCTATGTTGTGGACAGCGGTCTCAGAGAGATGACACTGTATCTTGGAGCATTGACGGATACAGAAAGAGACATCATTCTGAAAGGCTGCCTCATTAATTATTATCGAGGGTAAATTCAGAAATAGACGTAAGAAATATCAAAACTCATCAAAAATAAAAACCCTGCAGGGAAAAGCACCATGGTATGGCGCCGCAGTCCCTGCGGGGTTTTACAAAGAGTTAAATTTATTCTTCTCCGTTGAAGCAGTAAGTGCAAAGCTTACAGGAGTCGATTCCAATGGATTCGATCAGGTCATCCAGGCGATGATAACGAAGGGAAGTGAAATTCTGCTGTCTGCAGATTTCATCCAGCATTTTCTGGTAGCGGTCACTGTTCGGATCCGCATATTCTGCAAGAATCTCAGGAGAAGCGTCTCCTTCCCAGTCTCGGATGATCCGACGGGTAATCAGATCCAGCTCGGATTTGGAGCGGGAGAAGTTGAGGTACTTACATCCGTACAAAAGCGGAGGACATGCAGGCCTCACATGCACTTCTTTCGCACCGCTCTGATAGAGAAACTCGGTCGTCTCACGGAGCTGTGTTCCACGTACAATAGAATCGTCGATCAGAAGGAGCTTGCGATCCTCGATCAGCGCCTGTACCGGAATTAACTTCATGCGGGCGATAAGATTCCGCTGGCTCTGTGTCGTAGGCATGAAAGAGCGCGGCCAGGTCGGTGTATATTTAATAAATGGGCGGGCATATGGAATTCCGGATTCGTTCGCATATCCGATCGCATGTGCTACACCGGAGTCCGGAACACCTGCCACAATGTCAGGAGATACCGTTCCCGCATCCCTCTTGGCAAGCAGGCTTCCACATTTGTAGCGCATTTCTTCTACATTGACTCCCTCGTAGGAAGAAGTTGGGTAGCCATAGTATACCCAAAGGAAAGAACAGATCTTCATCTTTTCGAAAGGCTGTCCGACTGTCTCCACACTTTCCGGGGTGATGTAGACGATCTCTCCCGGTCCCAGCTCCTTGTAGTCGGAGTAGCCAAGATTGATATATGCAAAGCTTTCAAAGGAAACGCAGTATGCGTCCTCTTTCCTCCCAATGACAACAGGGGTACGCCCATAACGGTCACGCGCGGCATAAAGCCCCTCCTGGTTCATCACGAGAAGTGTCATGGAGCCGTCTACAATCGACTGTACGTAACGGATTCCCTCCACGATGGAATCTTTCTTACAGATCAGGGAAGCGATCAGTTCTGTTGCATTGATCTGTCCGGTACTCATTTCCTGGAAATGAGAGTGCCCGTCCTGGAAAATCATCTTTAAAAGAGAATCCAGATTGTTAATCTTGCCAACCGTCGTGATTGCGAAGCTGCCAAGATGTGACTGAATCAGGAGTGGCTGTGGTTCAAAGTCGGAGATACAGCCAATGCCAAGATTTCCTTTCAGCTCATTCAGATCCTTGTCGAATTTGGTACGAAACGGGGAGTTCTCAATATTGTGAATGGCACGGCTGAAACCGGACTCTCCATGAGTCGCCATACCGCCTCTTCTTGTTCCGAGGTGAGAATGATAGTCTACCCCATAAAATAAATCAAGTACACATTCGCCTTTTGATGCTACACCAAAAAATCCACCCATAGTATATGGTTCTCCTTTCCCATTCTAAAACAAATC
>ENA-OQHL01000419-OQHL01000419.1-human-gut-metagenome-genome-assembly--contig:-NODE-419-length-30515-cov-4.052817_pt1 | contig 30515 bp, 32 predicted proteins | sample MGYA00242565_ERZ504723 | MGnify/ENA primary metagenome ERZ504723 (study PRJEB26092, sample SAMD00036211) | human gut metagenome | host: Homo sapiens | study: EMG produced TPA metagenomics assembly of... | reverse complement strand
AGAATGTCTCCAGCCTTTAACGGCGGCATCTGATCCTGATTAAACAGATGTCCGTGGGTGGCAAAGAAGGTCAGGCCGTTCAGCACCAGAATGGCGTAATCTGCCATAACCGGGAACTCCAGAACCATCTGGTCCACCTCGGCCTCGCAGTTTCCGCGCACAGCAATAATTTCATTTTTATACTCATTTAACATGGCAATCACCTGCTTCGGCGCATACTCCTGCGGAAGGTCGTTGCGGGGGCCGTGATACAGAAGATCGCCCAGCAGAATCAGGCGGTCTGCGCCAGACTGGCGGTAAGCCTCCAGCATTTTCCGGCAGTAGTGGGCGGAACCGTGAATATCAGATGCAAACATGTATTTCATAGTAGATTCTCCTCGTCTTTCCTTGGCATTAATACTGTTATTTTATTACCCGCCCATGGACTTGTCAACGAATACCTCTGTCGAAATCACAACGCAGAAACGCCAGTCCCGGAAATCACGCTTCCATTCCCCAATCCAGATACCTTCCGCGATAGGCCTGGATCCCGCCGTACACATCCGCTGTCTCATAGCCCAGGGAGGCCAGCCACCTCGCGGCCCGCATGCTGTTCGGTCCATGATAGCAGTACAGCACGATCAGGCGGTCCTGCGGCAGCTCTCCGATCCTGCTTCGCAGTTCCCCGGCCGGAATATTCACGGCTCCCCGGATATGTGCCCTGCGGTACGAGTTGGCATCCCGCATATCTACCAGAAACACATTGCTTCCCTGATCCAGGTATTCATCCAGCTGTGCCCCACTGATCAGATCCCACATAAGCATCCGCCTGTCTTCATTTCTTACTTTATATTATGCAGACAGGCACCTGTTGGACAATCACCACACTCGCCAGCCAGCAGATACCATGTTTTAGGCATAAAAAAGGAAGCCCTGCCAGGCAGGACTTCCTCCTGTTTTTTCCAAACATTACTGAAATGACTTCAGCGCATAACCGATCAGGCGTTCCATGCGCTCTGCCAGTGAAAATGCCTGATCTGCCGCGCACAGACACCATTCATACAAAACTCCGCGAAAAACCACGAACAGATAATCATTGATTTCCTTTGCGGAAACATCACCGCGAAATTCCCCTGCGTTTATTGCTTTTCTGATCAGTTCCTGCATACCGATGTACAGGCTGTTTTCATCACTGCTGTGTTTTCGCATCCGGAACACCCGGTAGCAGGTAAATTCCCGGCCATCTGATAAAACCGTGCCTGCCAGCTTGTCCACAAAGAAACTCTGTATTTTCATGCAGTAACTGTCTGTGTCCTGTGCCAGGTCATGCAGCATGCCGCCCATATCTGCGTCACGGCTTCGATATATCTGGTCCAGGATATCGTCTTTTCCCGTGAAATAGTGGTAGAACGTTCCCGTCGTGACACCTGCCCTTGCGGCAATATCCCGGACACCTACCTCTGAAATTTTCTGCCTGGCAAACAGTTCATCCGCTGCTGCCATTAGTTTTTCTCTGGAAAGTTTTGCCTTCTCCTGCTGCCTGATCCTGCTCATATTCCGTTTCTCCCATCGCACAAATAGATAGAATCATTATAGCGTACTTTCTGTATTTTGAAAAGAAACGGTCAGGCAATCAGGGTAAATCCAGACAGGGTTACCAGACCGGCAAACATAGCTGCCGGAATGACTCCTACCCAGATATTTCCGAATTTGCGGTACAGATAGGTTACCACACCAGTGGTGCCGCCCATCATATAGCAGTATCCAAACGCAAAATCCAGAGCGCCACAGCTGGTATTCTTTCCGGTTCCGTATACATCGATCTGCGGGATCAAAGTCTGGCCGGTGCCCAGAAGCATGCTTCCTCCATACTGAATGAGCAGCAGCAAAAACAATGCAAACGCAGTCATAATCGTATTTACAGCAACCGCAATCCACATATCTTTGCGCGCATCACCAGTGGACGGCAGCACACGCTGGTTCATATTTCCAATGAACATAACGGTAAAGATGATCAGGACATACGGAATTGCGCGAAGAATCCGCATCGGGCTCATTTTTAAATAGGTAGAAAGGTTCCATACCTGATAGTTGATGCCAAGGAATCCTTCCAGCAGATTCAGCCATACAAACACGAAGGTTACACAAATCAGACCCATGAGAAATCCTTTCGCCGGTTTGCTCCAGTCGATGTGTGTTTCTGCCGCTCCGCCCAGAGCATACTCGGACAGATGCTTCGGCTTTCCTTCTTTTTTCCGTTTGGATGCGGCAAAAATCATCCGCACAATGCCATGTGCGTACTACCAGCAGCCATCCCATGATTCCGTTTAAGTTTGCGGAAGTCAGGAATTTTGACCAGGGAGTTCCGGCTCCAGTCCATACCATAACGTAAGCGGATACCGGTACAAACAGGATTATTGGGATCACAACTGCAAATAAAGCATCCAGTACCCAGGCCTTTGCGCCTTTGCGCGGTACCTTCACCGGAACCGGGTTTGCTGCGGACGCAAAGAACGGATTCTGCATCAGCAGGTTAACCAGTGCTGCCAGCAGGAACATCATAGTCACGCAGGCAATTCCGGAAAAGATCTGCTGCGGCAGCCATGCTGTATCATCTACTGTACGGGCAACCGGTTCGTTATTGACTGCCGCCTCAAAGGACAGGATTGCCTGAATCGTCTCACCGCTGATGTTGCCGGTCTGGTGCAGGGTTCCGCCAATCTCAGAATAGCGGAACAGCTTGCCGTTTCGGTCATAATCCTGACCAGACACAACCTCAGGCAGACCAGATGCTTTTGTTACATAATCCGTACATGCCTGTGGATCACCAATAAAGAAATAGTCGTACTGGTCCGCATCAGATTTAATCAGACAAAAATCAGTATCTACATCATCAATGCCACCTGCCATCTGAATCATAAATGGTCCAAACACTTCACAGATACTCTTCACCTGATCCGGCATTGCTTTATAAGTCTGAAGAACTGTTTGTGTTCCTGCAGAATAACCGATCAGATTGATGGCATCTTTTTCTACATAGGACAGGCTGTTTGCGTATTCCGCAACCGTTTTTGCCTGAATACTGCGATCTACAGACGGATCAGACTCCCCACCTCCCTGAAGATCCGGCGAAAGCACAACATAACCTCTGCGTGCCAGTTCCATGCTCCAGGTATCATTGGAATGAGCATGATTGGAACGGCCATGATAGATTACGGCTACGGGTGCCGGTGTTTCATCGGTTGCGTTTTTGGGTATGTAAATCAGGGAACTCACGGTTGTTCCATCCTGACTGGTCAGATTCAGCCGTTTGATTTTCACGCTACCCCAGCTTGTTTGAAATCCCCAGATCAGTGTGGAACAAACGAGCAGAATTGCCATGCAGGCAGCAAAAAATGAGACTGCCTTATTCCTTTTTTCTCTTCATAATCCTTCTCCTTGTGTTTTAAGAAACTGATTGCTTCCAGACCTTTCGGTCCTAAAATATAACGCGTTATGTTTTTATAAAATATAACATGTTATATTTTTAACGTCAATTCCAATATGCTCTTTTTCTCCGGTGATTTCTGACTTTCAGCACTCTTGACAATTTTTCAGCAAAAATCTATGCATTTTTCCTATAGCGATTCTTTCATATAAAAAAGGAAGCCAGCAGACGCGTTTGTAGCGCGTCCGCTGGCTCGTGTCCGATCATAATTTGAGAATGTTAATTTCTGCTGCTGTTATCCATGTTATTCCGGCTGGAGTTCTGTGCCTTGTTCTGGCTGGAATTACGGCTGGTATTCTGGGTTTTGTTCTGACTGGAGTTACGGCTGGTATTCTTGGCGCTGTTCTGGCTGGAATTGCGGCTGGTATTCTGAGTGCTGTTCTTCTCAGAATCCACGAAATTAGAAGTATGACAGTTTCTGCTGTTGTCCATATCACTGTAATGATCTCTCATAATGATTCCCTCCTGTTTGGACTTGTAAATTTGTTACAGGATTAGTATGCAGTTTTAAGGTTCAAATATACCGGCGCGGTTCTGTCTGTTTTTTCCATTTTACTACAACGTAAAAAGCCGGACAGGGGAGCTGTCCGACTTTTCTTAGGGAGTATAAATAATTAATAAGGTTGAAGAAACTGATTTAAGGGAATCAGCATTCTTCCGCTTCATTATACTGGATATCTTTGGAAAAAGCAATGTAATTTAAAACATGCTTACGATCTTTACCGGATTGCGATAGTTCCATTTGGAAATCTTGATACCGGTCGCATAGGTAGATGCATGCACAATCTTACCGTCTCCAATGTACATAGCCACATGATTGATGCCGGAACCGCCGGAATAAAACAGCAGATCCCCCGGCTGCATCTGGCTGGAGTTCACTGCATGTCCCTGGGTTGCCTGGGAACCGGAGGAACGGTTCATGCTGATGCCTGCGCCGTGCTGCATGACATAACGCACGAAACCGGAACAGTCCACACCGGTACGCGGGTCATTGCCGCCTGCACGGTACGGTCCACCCACAAACTGAAGGGCGTAGTTCACGAGATTCTGGCGGGCATTGGCTGTTGCTTCCGCTGCCTCGGCTGCCGCTGTCTCTGCTGCTGCCAGCTCTTCTTCCAGCTTCTTTGCCGCCTGGATCTCCGGAGCCGGTCCGTTGTCCTCATCGGAATCTTCTTCCGTCGCAACTTCAAGTACAGTAGAAACCGGAGCTTCCTGGATGACCTCTGGCTCTGCGTGTGCAACCATAGGTTTCTGCCACATCAAACCGCCTGATACTGCCAGCACTGCTGCTATGTATAATACTGTTTTCTTCATGAACCGCTCTCCAATCGTGAATACTTTATTTCCAAATATTACATAATTGTTAACTATGTTACAAACTGATTATACACGTATGACGCTTCTGAGTCAAGCAATCTGGGCAGAATTTACTATTTCTTAATAATTTTCTTAAACTTTCTGTGATAAATGTATGATTTTCCCATAAAATGGTAAAAAGCCAAGGGAACAGAGCCATGCAATCTTCCCCCTTGTTTCAGTATGCCCGGTCGCGGTTTCTCCGTTTTGTGGTTACCGCAGAACTTCTGATTCTTACCGCCCTGGCCTTCTCCATTTTTTCCCGAATGCCGTCCTCCAACGCACTTCTCTCCGCCGCCCGATCCGCATCTCCATCCGATTCTGCCAGGACAGAAGAAAAACACTTTATCAAGTGGGTAGATTTCACAGTTTCAAATGAAGCGCTGCGCCAGGCTCTGCGGCTGGATGTGGACAGTTTTACCTCTGACTGCCATTTAAACTGGATCGAGCTTCTGGCCTATCTGGCGGCCCGCTACGGCGGTGATTTTTCCCGCTACCGCGCCGCAGACATGGACGCGCTGGCAGAACGCATAAAAGGCGGAGCCTCCATGCAGTCCCTGACGGAAAACATGAAATACTACGCCTATTATCTGGAAGCCTATACCGCAGTTCTGGGCGGCATGGTCGGCGCTTATGAAATTGAAGAACCCGTTGAGGACGGCAGTGTATCCTGGGTCACCAAATACGGACTGAAGGCATTTTCCCCGATCGCAAAAAACTTTCCCTACCAGGATTATGACGATTTCGGTGTATCACGCAGTTATGGCTACAGGCGTCAGCATCTGGGACACGATATGATGGGACAGGTGGGAACACCTGTCATTGCCGTAGAATCTGGTTATGTGGAAGCCATCGGCTGGAACCAGTACGGCGGCTGGCGGCTCGGCATTCGCAGTTTTGATAAAAAACGCTACTATTATTACGCGCATCTGCGGAAAAATTATCCCTATCATAAATCGTTAAAGGAAGGCAGCATCGTCCAGGCCGGTGATGTGATCGGCTATCTGGGCCGCACCGGCTACAGCCGCACGGAAAACACAAACAACATTGACGAACCGCATCTGCATTTCGGTCTCCAGCTGATCTTTGATGAATCCCAGAAAGAGGGAAACAACGAAATCTGGATTGACTGTTACCAGCTTGTCCAGTTTTTGCAGTTAAACCGCTCCGAGACAAAAAAGAACCCGGAAACAAAAGAATATTTCCGAGTTCTTGAAATGCGAGATCCAGCAGTGCCCTGACAGGATCACAGCTCCATTTTCTGTTGTTTTAGCCGCGCGGACCGCGTACCAGCCACATGACCAGTGCCACAATGCCGATCACCGGCAGCAGCGGAATGAGCAGCGTCAGAATGCCGCCTATGATTGTAAGCACCAGTGTGAAAAATAAAATTACAATCACAACCGCCAGCACCTTCCAGTACCATTTATTCAAGTCATAGTAATGAATGTTCCCGCTTCCGCTGTAGCCACCAGACTGCGTCTGCTGTGCATTCTCCTGCTGACTGCTTCTGCCGCTGTTTCCGGCAAAACTGCCAAATGGATGATACTCCTCATACTCACCCTCTGCCGCTCCCGGCGTTGTATCCAGAATGGTACGGGCAATCAGACGCGGATCTCCCAGTTCATCCATAATGTCAGCTTCCGACCGCCCCTTCTGACGCTCGGAACGAATATAATCATCGTAATAACGGAGATTGTCCCGCACCACAGACGGCGGAACATTGCCGGAAAGCGCATTCTCCAGTCCCCGCAGAAATTCTTCTCTGTTCAACTCGGTATGCCTCCTCTCAGGTTGCTTTTTTTCTAGAAGTATAGTACCATAAATACTGCAAATTGAACAGTTACAAGTTTTCACGAAATGATAAGGAGTATGACATCCTATGGAAGAGCTTTATGTATTTGGCACCGGCAACGCCAATGCCACCCATTATTACAATACCTGTTTTGCCCTGCGTGACGGAGACCAGTATTTCATGGTCGATGCCGGCGGCGGCAACGGAATCCTGCGGATTCTGGAAGATATGAAAATTGATTATCCTCAGATCCATCATCTGTTCGTGACTCATGAACACACCGACCACATTCTCGGTGTCATCTGGCTGGTCCGTTTCATTGCCACCCGCATGAAAAACGGCAAATACGACGGAGATTTCCAGATCTACTGCCACGACGGCCTGGTATCCACCATCGACACCTTCTGCAAACTGACCCTGCAGGACAAATTCTACCGTCTCATTGGCGACCGCATTCACCTGATTCCGGTCCATGACGGAGAAACCTTACATATCCTGGATTACGATGTTACATTCTTCGACATCCATTCCACCAAAGCCCGTCAATTTGGCTTTACCACGGTTCTGAAAAATGGCAAAAAGCTGACCTGCGCCGGTGATGAGCCTTACAATCCAGCCTGCGAGCCTTATGTAAAAGGAAGCGACTGGCTGCTCCACGAGGCGTTCTGCCTGTACGATGAGCGTGACCGCTTCAAGCCTTATGAGAAACATCACAGCACCGTCAAAGACGCCGCAGAGCTGGCCGAAAGCCTGCATATTCCGAATCTGGTGCTCTGGCATACCGAAGACAAATCCGTCGGAAAGCGGAAAGAGCTTTACATGACCGAAGGCAAGACTTACTATCATGGAAATCTCTATGTGCCGGAAGACCGGGATATTATAGCGCTTTAACAAAAATGGCCTCCCGCACAATGCGGGAGGCCGTCGTGTTTATCTTCTCACTTTACATATTTCCTACTCATCATCCTCATTTGTCCCATCATGATACTCATTTACATAGATCAGATGACTTCTTGATTCTTCTACTATAGTCCGGACAGTCTCAGCAGTAAGAGGCATATCCTGAGGCTGTAATACCAGGCTTAAGGCACATGGAAGATTGATACCGCAAATCAGGTGCCGATGTTCGTTTACATATGGGCAGAACTGCTGATTTACGCTGCCTCCTAACATGTCTGTCATCATAACTACTTCATCTTCCGGGTCAAAGGAATCAAATAATTCCTTAATCTGGGTTGGAAGATCGGTGTCATCCATATAAGCGCTGATGTCAATGATGCCGTCCATAGAAGTAAGAAAATTCAATGTGTCTTTGAGGCCATTAGCCAGTAAATGATGGGAGGCGATAATATATCTTCTCATAACGCTTCTCCTTATAGTTTTATAGTTGTAATTGCGATAGCGTGACGGGGATCAGATTCTACAGAGATTTGATCAGATGATCTACGTAAAGTTCTGCTTCTCCCTGGAGAAAAGGAGTCTGCATGCTTTCATAACCTTTTCCGAATTCATCTTTCTCTACGATATAACCTGCACTGTAGTTTGCATAACCCCATACGATGCGCATAGGAGCATGAAAATGCTTTTTGATCTCTATTCCGAAGGTAGAAAACAACTCTCCCGGAATCGTGATGATCTCCAGATCACCTAAGTGGAAAATAACAGATCGGAGTGTAACATCGATACCACCTGCCTTAATTTTTCTTCTCATGTGACGGACACCGGACCAGAGAAGCTTCTTATCATCCTCTGTGACAGCAGCAGACAGTTTCTTTTCATCTTCTGCTAACTGTGCCTTCATGACATCCAGATCATAGGTCTGATGAATGGTATACTCGGCAGTCTTTACAGCGTCAACCTTTAACTCCATAGGAGTTTCTGTTTCCGCAAAAATATCAATCTGCTCCATGATTCCATCGCGGACACGCCACAGCTCTTTTTCATTATTTCCCTGACGGTACTGGCGATTGCCCATATCACCGCAGGCGCCCTGCATGGTAATGAAAATACTATTGTATTTTTCATCCAGTGCTTTTCCGATATTTCCCAAAAGATCAGAACTGATCTTCATATTGTGGATGCCAAGGACCGTTGGATGGCAGGTAAACTGGAACATACCTGCTACTACATGGTTTTCATTGCGGAACAGGATCATGTTGATATCTTTATCACTTGGTTTGTCAATATAATTGCGGTTTCCGTATACACCTTCTATTGTTCCCTTTACCATATAAGGTGTTACCTCTAAGAAACCACGGTCAAAGCATTCATCTACAGCGTCAAAAAGCTGTTTCATTACCAGCTCCCTGTAAACTGCCTTGCGATGATTTCTGTCTTCTCCTTCATCTTCAAAGCTGATATCAGGGCCAGAGTGTGTATGAATGGTTCCGATGATGATATTTTCCTTTGGAACAGAATATTTTCCGGCAAGGACTGTGCGGGCATAATCAGAGATCGGTTCTTCTAACCGGCACAGATCCAGAGTGGACCATATAAAAATCTCCCCGTTAATGCGCAGGACTAAAGTCCTGCAGTAAAGTTCATCTAAAACACCAATGGATTTTCCTGTTCTCATGGCATAACCGCGCATATACATAGGAAATGGAGGTGTGATATTACGTTTTGCTGCGCTTACTTCAACCATATGATATCTCCCCTTAGTTGAATAAAAAAGGGCTCTGCCTGCCAAATAAGACAGGCAGAACCGTCATTATGGTGATGTCACCATCAGGCGACATGTCCGTTTAGTTATGTTAGTTATAAATGATCAAGCCAGGATTCCCAGTGCAGAACAGATCATGGAGAAGATGATAACAATGAGGATCAGGGTAGTGATCTTCATGCCCTTCTTTCCAAGGAGCTTATACAGTACCAGGACAGTAGCTACAGAGATCATAGAAGGCATGATCTTGTCTAACAGATCTGCAACTGCCAGATTAACTTCACCCATCTGGAATGCCAGAGGTGTTTTTGCAGTTACAACCGTTGCGGACAGAGCACCAACAACAGTAAGGCCCAGAACAGAAGCAGCATCTGTGATGCGGGCAAGCTTACCGCCCACTTTGGTGATCAGTTTGGTACCTTCACGGTATCCGATCCACATTAACTGGGTACGGATGCAGATGAAGATAAGGTTTACAATGAGCCACAGGATAACACCGATAGGGTTGCCTTCCAGAGCCATATATCCTGCAATGGAGCCCATGATAGTAGGAAGCAGTGTCCAGAATAAGGTATCACCGATACCAGCTAAAGGTCCCATTAAGCTGACCTTGATATTCTGTACAGCATCCAGGGAAGTGATTCCCTCTTTGTCTTCCAGAGCCAGAGTAGCGCCAAGAACGATATTTGCCAGCCATGGCATGGTGTTGAAGTATTTATAATGGTTGTTTAATGCTTCAACATATTCGTCATCATCTTTATAAATCTTACGCAGCAGAGGTCCAATACCGAAAACAACAGCCGGAGCAAGCTGGGTATCGTAGTTAAAGGTTGTTACTGCCATTAAGGACCAGCGGATGGCACCTTTCACACAGTCTTTTTTTGTTAAAACGGGAGCTTTTTCCATTACTTCATTCTCATTATTCATCTTCAAGACCTCCTGCAAATCCTACATTTTCCTTTGCCTCTTCATCCATATAGAACTTGTAAGCTAAAGCTACACCAAGGAATGCGATACCGAGGATCGGTACGCCCATGTATGCGCTGAGTACAAAGCCGATCAGAATATAGTTGAAGTACTTCTTTGCCGGCATGAAATGGAGCAGCATGGCAATACCAAGACCAGGAAGGAGCTTTCCTGCTACAGACAGACCGCCTGTTACCCAGGAAGGAAGCACATCCAGGATAGCCTGAACTAAAGGAGCGCCTGCTGTTAATGCAACAGCGGTTGGGAATGCCATGAATACAGCTACCATAACAGGGCAAAGGTAAAGGATAGCATACATTTTGCCAAACTGTTTTTCATTGGCATATTTCTGGGATTTCTGGGCAATGAAAGAGTTGCAGATCTTGTATAAAACGTCCATCTGTACGCCCAGCATACCAACAGGAAGACCGATCGTCATACCAACTTCCGGTCCCTGTCCGGTTGTTTTTGCAAATGCGCATGCAATAATGGTTGCAACGCCATAATCAGGTACAGAAGAACCGCCAAGAGCGGCAACACCTAAGGACATCAGTGTGAAAGTACCGCCGATGTAAAGACCGCTGTTCATGTCGCCTAAGATCAGTCCGCACAGGAAACCTACGATAACAGGTCTTGCATGTGTCAGTGATAATCCGCGGCGGTCAACGTTGATTTCAGCAGCCACCAGGACAAGCAGTACAATTTGTAAAGCACTTAATTGCATAACAATTTCCCCCTTTGTTATTTCAGAAATTCATCAATAGAAACTTCTGCGTCTGCAGGTACATACTGTGCATAGAGTTTGGTCCCTGCAGCCTTTAATTTCTTATAAGCCTCAAGGTCATCCGGCTTTGCGTAAGCTCTCTGGGAAAGTTTTACAGCTTCTTCGCCTTCCGCAGGTTTTACAGTTCCGCCAATGACCAGTTCTGGGATCTTTACACCGATTTCAGACAGCTTTACCAATGTTTCCGGCCTCTTAACCAGTACAAATACTGTGTGATCATTGTATTTTCCGGCTTTGAAGTTATTTAAAGCTGCTTCCTCGGTAATGATGGAAATAGCCATTCCGGTAGGTCTGGCAAGCTTCATGCTGGCTTTGGTCAGTTCATTGTTGGCAACCGTATCATCAATAATCATGATACGCTGTGCGCCGGAACGTCCTGCCCACTGTGTAGCCACGATACCATGAAGAAGACGGTTATCAATTCTTGCAAGTACAATACCCATATTTTCCTCCTATTCGTCCTCACGGACGGCCGGGCTTTCTGCCTGCCCGGAAAGCTTGTTTTTTGAATTCAAATGCATGTAATCATAAATGTAAGCAATCTCACTTACAGGCAGAGCCACCCGGTAATGCCGGGAGATATCCTGAAAGCTGTCCCTTACCTGCCTGATAAAGTCGGCGTGTTTTTGTTCAAATTCTTCCAGATCCTGGTAATTATCAATGGTCGTTTTTGTGACCAGTCGTTCCACCAGACAGCAAAGGTGGACATAAAGCCCGATCATGATACGTCCTGCGATCTTTCTTCCTGTGATCTTCTGAAGCCGTCCCACCGCCTGCTCCACTTCATCTAGAAGCTTGTCAGGATTTAAAATGGTAATGGACTCTACTACATTCTGCAGAGAGAAATTCTTTACCAGGTTCTGGTTAAATACTTCCATTTGTTCTTCATCCAGGTACTCTGAAAAAATGTTTGTCAGTTTTTCTGCGGAATTCATAGAAATAATATCCTCCAAAGAAATAAAAGGAATTCCTTCGATTTCCGGATTAAAAAGCCCAATGATACATTTTACATGGTACTGCTGAAAAATCTCATCATGGCTGCCGTTTTTCATCAGCCGGTAATAATCGTAAGCCACAAATTTTACAGGAATGGAAGTGGCGGAAGTCTTTAAGATCAGCTCTTTTAGCTTTTCCGTTGTGTCAATACCGTTTTCTCCGCTGAAGATCACGGCGTCTTCCTTCTGTACATTGTGGATGATACGGTAGGTGCAGACATTGCTTTCGCTGGCCCGTTTCAGGATGTCTTCCAGCTTCTGGTTCCCACAGATGCCAAGGCCGATATCAACAGCTAAGGCAGTGGAAATATTGTTGATGATGCCGATGTTTAAGTTTCGCAGGCCGCCCATCTGGCTGTGGATCTGCTCTAAAGAACCCATATCCACCAGAAGTACTACGTCCTGACAGGTGATAAATCGTTCAATGTGTTTTTCTAACAGTCCGGTGATGTCACTCATCTGCATGTCAAGAGGCATATCAATGGCATCAAATACCTTTCGCCCGATGATCTGATTTGCGGCATCTGCAATACTGGAAGCTGTTGCATAGCCGTGGCTTAAGATAATACCGGCTGCGGAAAGTCCCTGGATCTTCTGGTTCTGGTTTTTTATATCTAAAAGCAAAAACAGCTGGTTTAAACTGTCTGCTTCAATGTCCAGATTCAGTTTGATCAGGTTTACGATCCTGGAACAGATGACCGCTTCTTTTTCAAGAACAGCGCTTACAGCCTGAAACATTTCTTCAATCTCGTCATGGTTTTGTTTCATCCAGTTGTCGATCAGATGGTCGCCCTGAAGCTGTATATATAAGCGGCGGGCAAGTAAGTGACTGTATTTTTTGGAAAGGCTGATGCCATACATTTCACCTACATTTTCAAAAATCTGATTGATCAGCTGTTCGTAAGTGGAGATCTTGATGTTTACAAGCTTCTGTCCGTAGATCAGATAATCGTAATAATCATTTAATTGTTTCCGGAATTCCATCATCAGGCTGTCAAAACTGAGCATATCCTGACGGTAATCTTCAAAGACATCCAGCATGATCTGAAAATACTGTACCGTCTGCCCCAAAGAGGTATCACGGCTATAACTGCTTAAGTGGATCATCCGTTTGTCTTTGTCCTCAACCTCCAGTTTTAAGGAGGAGAGCATGTATTCCGGAAGGTGATAGCTGTGAATAGCGATACCATCGCTGTTTTTTTCCAGATAAGCTCCGGCACAGCTACTGGTAACGCAGGTTTTTAACTCGTCGATGTTGTTTTCGTAGGAAAATTCCAGCATACAGTGGAAGGCGTTCTGGCTGATGCTTACATCTACGCCCATGCGCCGCCCTTCTTCTTTTAAGAAGGAGACTAACATTTCCTCTTTTTCATCGGCTGTGCGTTCATGTAACGTTGGGACCGGAATCACAATGGGGATCATCCTTGCAAGTGGTTTATAGAGTGTTTCCGCCGGTACTTTTGTGGTGGAAAATACCAGTCGTGCATTGGATTCAAAAATATGTTCATCATCATGATATCCTTTGTACTGTCCCGAAATTAAGTAGGAATAGATCAGTTCCTGTCCCGAAAATGGGAGCCTGTCAATTTCATCAAAGAAAAGGATGCCGCCGTTTGCCTTTGCAAGCCAGCCTTTTCCCTCTTCGCTGCCGCAAAGGGAAAGAGCAAATTTTTCTTCATTCTGGGCATATTCGGAGCAGTCTACTGTGATATAGGGCGGGAGAGAAGCTGCGCCTGCAGTTCCAAGAACCCGTTCGTTTACAGCGTATTCATACATCAACCCGGAAAGAAAAGCCTTTCCTGTTCCACCGGCTCCGTTAAAGAGGGCCGGAAGACCGTTTGGCGGATATTTGATAGCTGCTTTACACTGCTCAATACAGGAACCTAAACTCAGGTAATAACCGATAGCTTTCTGAAAATCTCTTTTCTTTTCATCACTGCGGCATTTACGCTGAAAATCGTCCATACCGGAGAATACGCAGGTTTCCAAGGTGACCTGGGCCTCACGTTCAACATTTTTCTTATGGAAGAAATAAACAGGGCGGGAGTTTACCTTAATGGCCCTCTCTTCTTTTACTAACTCGTTCAGATACTGACTGGCCAGATTACGGGAAATGTTCAATGATTCGCTGATATGATTTGCCGTAAAATATTTCAGATCTTTCAGAGCATAACCCCTGCTTATTTTTTCCAGGTAAAGATAGAGTTCTTCTTTTGTGCTGATCATGTACATGATTCTCCTGCTTCTTGATTTGACTTGAATTCTTTTCACGCGTTTTTAATATCTACCTGACTGCAAATACAATTATACAAAAAATAGTTTTGAAAGGAAGATGTTTTGAACGATTTCGCCAGTTTCACAAGGGATTCGTCAGTATCGATGAGGAAAATGATGAAATGTTCGATGGGTGAGAATGGCTTCGACACTAGAATTGACACTGTTATATAGGCTAAGTATGCTATACTTAATGAATCATACAGAAAAATTCAAACGGAGGAAATCAATATGCACAACAAGAAACCAACCATTTATCTGGTGGCCGTAGACATGGACGGAACTCTTCTTCATAATGACAAAAGCATATCAGACTATACAATAAATGTTTTGAGAAAGATTGTTGAAAAAGGCATACTCCTGGTGCCGGCATCTGGCAGACCTTTAAATGGAATGAAAGCTGCTGTCTTAAATAATGTGAAAGGAATCAAATATGCCATCTGCTCCAATGGTGCCATGCTTATGGATGTACAAAAAGAAAAAAGTATCAGCGAGACAGGTATTCCCACAGAAAAAGCATTGAAAGCCCTTGCTTATCTGGAGCAATTTCCCGTGGCTGTATATGTCCATACAGACAAAGGTACTTTCCGGGCAGAAGGCTGGGAGAAAACAGGGCTTTCGGAGAAATATCCTTACATCAGATTCAGCGAAGGAAATGTAAAAAATCTGGGAGAGTTTTTAAAGACCAGCGGGGTAAACGTGATGAAAATGGGGGCTTTTGTCTTAACAGATGAACTGGCACAGAAACTGCTGGAAAAAGGAAGCCCCATACCAGGCATTGCATTTCTGCGAACCGGCGATGGCATTATAGAACTAAACTCCACCAATGCTTCCAAAGGAAATGCACTATATATACTTTGTGAAAAACTGGGGATACAATTGGAAAATGTTCTGGCTATTGGGGATAACGAAAACGATATCTCCATGCTTCAGGCTGCGGGCATTTCAGCCGCAATGAGAAATGCGGAAGATGATGTAAAACAGGCAGCAAAATTTGTAGCCGGGAATAATGAAGAAGATGGAGCAGCTCATTTTCTGGAGGAATGGGTTCTGTAAAAAAACAAAATATGACAAACAAAAACAGCCCGTAGACTTAACGTCTGGGCTGTTTTTATTATCGTATTTTTTAATGATTCTTGATCCGTCCATCGTAATCCAGAATATATCCATCCGGAGTTGTAGTGTTTTTCAGCATTGCACCGGAATTGTCACAATAGTATTTTTCACCGTTCCAGTCAACCCATCCGGTTCTCATGTAACCATTCTCATCGAAGATATACCACTTGCCATCAATCTCTTCCCAGGCATTCTTCGTGTAAGTTCCGTCACTGTGCTGATACCACCAGCCGGTTGTATCGCTCTTCCACTCACCAGAAACCGGCAGACCGCCTGCCTCTCCGGCACGGATTGCCTTCACCTGGTCCGCATTGTAAGAAACAACATTGGATTCTACCCACTTACCCTTGTTAGAAGCATTCTCTCCATTAACCGGGCGCACCTTTACCTGATAACTGGCAGGTCTGGTCACTTCGTTCTTCAGGTTATAGTTCGGTTCTGTAGTTGTCCGCGTGGTCACACCTACTGCACTGCCATCACGGTAGACCATAACCTCATAGCTTCCTGCTCCGGAAATTGGATTCCAGATGGCAAAACCATTATTGGTCAGATTAACCGTCTCTTCTTCGTTAAAATCTGCAACATACTCAGACAGGGACGGAAGTTTTACTACCAGTTTCAATGTTTCAGAGGAATCCTGCTTAGATGCCTTTACCAGTGTTGCTCCGTCCAGTTTCACATCACTCAGCTTTGACAGGGAAAAATAATATCCATCCTCTGCACGCAGATAAATGCTAAGTTCCGGTACATCGGTAGCTACCCATTCAAAACCGGAATTGTTCACCTCATAAGTATCATAATAATACTTGCTGGAGTCCTTTACATCGACATCAACATCTTCAGATCCGATGCGGGTCTCCGGGGTAATACTTGCTGTCACTTTTACATTTACCGATTTGATTTTCTTTTTGCTGGCCGCCATAACCGGCATTGCCATCAGCCCTGTCAGGAGAGCTGCGATGGTAATCATACCAATCAGTTTCTTTTTACTCATCATCTTCCCCACTCTCTTTTTATGATTTATTGCTGGATACTCAGCTTTTTTATGGATCTGGATTATTACAGTTTTACTCTATTACATCTCTTTTCCAATGTCAAGATGCCGTCCTGATTCGTAAGTTTTCTCATAAAAACGTAAGAAAAAAGACCGGCATTTTCTCAATACCGGTCTTTCATTTCGTTTCTCTTGTGTTACCCGTTTCAATTGTTGTTCTCTACCCGATCAGGCTCATTAAGTATCCTACAAATGCGCCGCCCGGCGTTCCAATAATATTGCCGAGGAGAGCCATCAGGATACCGATCGGAACCAGCGCGTTACTGTATGCGCCTGCAAGTACCGGTGCTGTCGCAGTTCCTCCGATATTCGCCAGCGAAGCAACGCCACAGGTAAAGATATCCAGCCGGATCAGCTTTGCGAGGATTACCATAACCGTTACATGGATCAGCAGGATCAGGAATCCGGCTGCCAGCCATACCGGTGCATTTCCCATAGCAGAGATATCTGCTCTGGAAGCGATCATCGCAACGACAATGTAAAGAATGATATTGGAAACCTCTTCCGTTCCCTTAATCATTTCCAAACGGAGTCATCGCTGCGATCAGGCCGGCAGCTGTTACGAGAAGGACCGTCCAGGTTGCCTTATCAAAAACAGGCAGAACAGACGCAACCATAACACCGGCATCCTTGGACAGAGGGATATAAAGAAGGATACGCCGATTAAAAGAAGCATGTTTTTCCATGCAAGAGGTCTCTTGTCCTCCCTTGCCTCTTTTTCCAGAGATGCTCCTACTTCATCGATCAGACGTACATCTGCCTTTGTCCAGGAGTTGAATTCCTTAGAGAAATTAATCACCCACAGAAGGAACATAACATAGATTACTGCACAAACCGAATCCATTACCAGAGAATATGCCAGACTTTTCTTCACTTACATCCAGAATTGCCTGAATCGCCAGCATATTACTGCCGCCGCCTAACCAGCTTCCGCACAGTGCTGCAAGTGCTTTCCAGCTTTCCGGACCCAGTAATTTATGGAAAATACCATAGCTTACTACAAAACCAACACCGATTGAAATACTCGCTGAGAAGAAACCGATCAGCATTTTCGGTCCTAATTTAATGATCTTTTTCAGATCACAACGCAGCAGCATTAAAAACAGCATCGCGTAGAGTAATGGATTTTTAATTGCTACATAAACGGCTGACGTATCCTGCAAATCCCATACTTTCATAGTGCATAAAAGCATCATGCCTAAATAGATCAGAACGATCGGTGGTGCAAATTTAAAAAAAGTCTGTGCGCCCTTTCCCCGCAGGTACACAGGAAGATTGACCAAAATTGCTGCCAGCAGCATTAAAGTGGCCAGATAGATAAATCCATCATGAATCATTTGAAATGCTCCATTCCGCCACCAGATATCGGTGGGCTTTAATTTTTTCAGAACAAGTCAAAACAGGCGGTTGAATTTTCCTCCTTCCCCATTTCAATACCTTTTCACGAACCGCAGGACAATGTGAGAATGGCATGGCAGTATGCCACTTCTTATTTTGACTTTTCTTCTATGTAGTATAAAGGGTGACAGCAAAAAAGTCAATTTTCAGACATAAATATCAGTAAACGCTATAGAGCTTTTATATCACAATGGCGTACAGAGCATGATATCGGACATAATGAAAAAAGACCGGCATTTTCTCAATACCGGTCTTTCATTTCTGCTGCTATACTGTACTGCTGTCCGCATAAAAACGATTATTTTGCGTAATCAGTTACGCGGGATTCGCGGATCACATTGACCTTGATCTGGCCCGGATATTCCAGCTCATCCTCAATGCGCTTGGAAATCTCACGTGCCATCAGAACCATGTCATCGTCACTTACCTGCTCCGGGATAACCATGATACGAACCTCACGGCCAGCCTGGATCGCGAAGGACTTATCAACTCCCTTGAAGGAATTGGTGATCTCTTCAAGCTGTTTTAATCGGTTGGTGTATGTCTCCACAGTTTCTCTTCTTGCGCCAGGTCTTGCTGCGGAAATGGTATCTGCAGCCTGTACCAGGCATGGAATCAGGCCCTGCGGTTCAACATCGCCATGATGAGACTCTACTGCATTGATGACAGTCGCAGATTCTTTGTACTTTCTGCAAAGGTCTGCGCCAAGCTGTACATGAGAGCCTTCCATCTCGTGGTCGATGGATTTTCCAATGTCATGCAGTAAACCAGCACGCTTTGCCAGACGCACATCTGCACCAACCTCTGCGGCCAGCAGACCTGCAAGCTGTGCAACCTCGATAGAATGCTTTAATGCATTCTGACCGTAACTGGTTCTGAATTTCATCTTACCAAGCAGTTTGATCAGTTCCGGATGGATGCCGTGGATGCCGACCTCAAGGGCTGCAGCCTCACCATCCTCACGCATATTTGCTTCAACCTCACGCTGTGCTTTTTCTACCATCTCTTCGATTCTCGCCGGATGGATACGTCCATCCACGATCAGGCGCTCCAGGGCAATTCTTGCCACCTCACGCCGTACCGGATCAAAACCGGATAATACGACTGCCTCAGGCGTATCATCGATGATGAGCTCCACACCAGTCATAGTCTCAAGGGTACGGATGTTACGTCCCTCACGGCCAATGATGCGTCCCTTCATTTCATCGTTCGGAAGCTGTACTACAGATACGGTAGTTTCAGCCACATGGTCTGCAGCACATCTCTGAATCGCAGTAACCACATACTCCTTTGCCTTTTTGTCAGCTTCTTCTTTTGCCTTGTTCTCCAGATCCTTGATCATCTTGGCAGTGTCATGCTTGACCTCCGCCTCAACAGATCTGAGCAGATACTCTTTTGCCTGTTCGGAGGTTAAACCGGAAATACGCTCCAGTTCCTGTATCCCTTTTTCGTAAAGGGCCTCAACCTCACCATTACGCTTGTTCAAGGCTTCCTCACGGGATGCAAGCCCGGCTTCCCGCCGTTCAAGGTTCTCTGTTTTTTTGTCTAAGTTTTCTTCTTTGCTCAGCACACGTCGTTCATAGCGCTGAAGTTCAGCTCTTCTTTCCTTTGTCTCTTTATCCAGCTCATTCTTAGTCTTTAAGGACTCTTCCTTCGCCTCCAGGAGAGCTTCTCGCTTCTTTGTCTCTGCCGTCTTTAACGCTTCATCTATTATTTCCCTGGCTTTTTCTTCCGCGGTTCCGATCTTGCTTTCGTAAGCATTTTTCCGATGCGCGGTCGCAACAGCCCAGCTAATAGGCGCCACAACACACAGTGTAATTACAACTGCTATTATCGTTGACACAGGAGCACCTCCTTATTTAGTTTTCATTGTACAACAATACAACACTACAATTTTAAACTGTTTTGTGCATTATGTCAATAACTCTGTAGAAGTTCATTACGCATCCCGCGTCACAAATCAGAAGAATTCCTCCAGTTCTTCCCGCATGCTTTCCATAGCCTTGCGGATGGCTTCCCCTGAAAATCCACGCCGTCCAAGAGCCCCCATAATGCGCCGGTACTCAGACGGCTCCATGCGCTTTCCGGGTTCATATCCTTTCTTCTCAAGAAGCTTTCGGATCTGGCTGTCCTCGTCCACCGTTTTCTCCTGAAGCTGCAGGTCGATGATCTCCCGGGATACCCCTTTGCGCTCTAAATCTGCCCGGATCTGGCGGCGGCTTTTGCGCGCGGCGCAGGATCGGATGTAGCGGTCCGCATAGGCTTCATCGTCTAAATAACGGTACTCCTTTAAAAAGAGTACCGTCTCGTTAATCTCTTCGGCGCTGTATTCGCGCTCTTTTAACTTCTGGCGCAGTTCCCGCTCCGTACGGTCACGAAACTCAAGGAGTGCGAGGGCACACTCCCGGACGGTTCTGTTCTGACTGCCTGTTTTCTTTGTGTTCTCGGCCGGATCCGGATTCTGCCGTTTTCCTGACTGCAGGTTTTCCAGGGACAGATTCTGCACCTGTACTTCTCCGCCCTGTATACTCCAGACCTTCATGCCCTTACTCTTCGTCTTCCAGGCCAGCCTCAGCGAATGCTGCGTCCTGTGCCTCTTCCTCGGCCGCGTTTGCCGCAAGGGCTGCTACAGTCTCGTCTGCCGGAAGACCATGCTTCTCACGTACCTTTGTCTCAACCTCGGCACAGACTGCCGGATGCTCTCTTAAGTAGGATTTGGCATTCTCACGGCCCTGGCCGATTTTGGCACCGCCGTAGGCATACCATGCGCCGCTCTTCTCCACGATGTCATCTTTCACGGCAAGGTCCAGGATGTCTCCCTCTTTGGAAATGCCCTGGCCAAACATGATGTCAAACTCTGCCTCTTTAAATGGCGGAGCAATCTTGTTCTTTACAACTTTCACGCGAACGTGATTACCGATCACCTCACCGCCCTGCTTGATAGACTCAACACGGCGCACATCCATGCGGACGGAGGAATAGAACTTCAGCGCACGGCCACCGGTAGTCGTCTCCGGATTGCCGAACATCACGCCGACCTTCTCACGCAGCTGGTTGATGAAGATGACACAGCAGTTGGACTTGCTGATGATACCGGTCAGCTTACGCAGCGCCTGGGACATAAGACGTGCCTGCAGGCCTACGTGGGAGTCTCCCATCTCACCGTCAATCTCAGCCTTCGGAACCAGGGCTGCAACGGAGTCCACGATGACAATGTCTACCGCGCCGGAACGTACCATGGTCTCGGTAATTTCCAGTGCCTGCTCACCGTTATCCGGCTGGGAAATGTAGAGGTTGTCAATGTCTACACCGATATTCTTTGCGTATACCGGATCAAGAGCGTGCTCTGCGTCAATGAAACCGGCAATGCCGCCGCGCTTCTGCACCTCGGCTACCATGTGGAGCGCCACGGTAGTCTTACCACTGGACTCCGGTCCGTAGATTTCAATGACACGTCCCTTCGGCACACCGCCAAGTCCCAGAGCAATATCCAGGCTGATGGAGCCGGTCGGTACAGTTTCAATATTCATATTGGTACCGGAATCACCGAGTTTCATGATGGAACCTTTTCCGTAGGATTTCTCAATCTGTGTAATGGCAGCGTCAAGGGCTTTTAATTTATCGTCTTTATTCATATTTTCCTCCAAATGCAGAACAAGCGCAGCTACAGTTGCTTTTGCAGCTGCGAACAAATGTTCTTTTCGATGTTCTAATCATAGTATAAACAAATCAAAATGTCAACAAATTACCATAAGTTTTTCCGGGATTCTGGCGAGATGCCGGATAGATTCTTTTGAAAAGGGACGGAGTGGAAGCGCCGTCCAGACTGCACTTTCACTATATCATGCCACAGGGCACCATGTCAAACCTTGAAAATGAAAAATAACCAGAAAAAAACCTGTGCCGTGATGGTTGCACAGGTTTCTTTTCTTACATATCGATTTCAAAAAAGTTTTAAGGAGTTCAGATGTTTATCTTTTTTCTGACTTTAGTATAACATATGCCTTACGAAAATGTTTGTATAATATTTAAATAGATTATGAAGATATTCTTAAATATGAAAAGCTCACCTTGCGCGCTTCCTTCGAATATCATAATACCAAAACAGCTTCCGAGGCTTCCCATGAGCCAGACTCCCTCTGCACATTTTCCTGTTTCCGGATCCGGCTCTTCCTGCCCTTCCGGGCGCGGCATCGGCGTAGCTGTGCTGGATACCGGCTGTTTTCCTCATGAGGATTACAGCAGACGGATTGCTGCCTTTTTCGATATGGTAAGGCGGCGCAGGCTTCCCTATGACGACAACGGCCACGGCACCCATGTCTGTGGCATCATCGGCGGGGACGGCAGCGCCAGCGGCGGCCTCTTCTGCGGTGTTGCGCCCGGCTGCCACCTCATTCCGGTAAAGGTACTGGACAAACGGGGCGGCGGCTATGTCTCGGATGTTCTTTCCGGACTGCACACCGTCCTTCAGCACCGGGACCGCTATAATATCCGCATTGTCAATGTCTCCGTTGGCTCCTTCTCCGGCCGGAACATGAGCGAGAATTCCGCCCTGGTACGGGGCGTGGAGGAAATCTGGGACGCCGGCTTTGTGGTTGTGGTAGCCGCCGGAAATATGGGGCCAGGATACGGGACCATCACCACCCCCGGCATCAGCCGCAAGGTTATTACCGTAGGCTGCTCCGATGATGACAAAGAAGTAAATGTCATGGGAAACCGCATGTCCGACTACTCCGGCCGCGGCCCCACGCGCTCCTGCATCTGCAAGCCGGATATCGTGGCCCCGGGCGCTGCCATCACAAGCTGCAGCAATCAGCCCGGCGGCTATGCTGTAAAAAGCGGCACCAGCATGGCCACCCCTTACGTATCCGGTGCCATTGCCCTGCTTTTGGAACAGCACCCGGAGATGTCGAACCGGGATGTAAAGCTTTTTCTGCGGGAACGCGCCGTAGATCTCGGCCTCCCCAGAAATCAGCAAGGCTGGGGACTTCTCGATATCCCCAGCCTTCTAAAATGAATTAGATAAGTCTGACTCTTAACACGCCCTCAATGGCATTTAACTTCTGCACCATGATATCATCCGGCGTATGCTCCAAATCCATCAGGGTATAGGCGAATTTATCGCGGCTTTTGTTGGTCATGTCAGAAATGTTGATCTTTCCGGCAGCCAGCACTCCGGTGATCTGGCCGATCATGTTCGGAATGTTCATATGTAATACCGCTACACGGCAGGCCGTCTTCTTCACGCCCATATCGCAGGCCGGATAGTTCACGGAATTGCGGATGTTGCCATTCTCCAGATAATCCATGATCTCCTGGACTGCCATCTTCGCGCAGTTGTCCTCGGACTCTTCTGTGGAAGCGCCCAGATGCGGGATTACGATGGTATTTTCCATAGCCACGGACTTCGGATTTGCAAAGTCTGTCACATATTTCTTCACCTTGCCGGACTTTAAAGCCTCAGCCAGGTCATCCTCATTTACCAGAACATCACGGGCAAAGTTTAAAATCACCACACCGTCCTTCATCTGGTCGATAGCCGCCTTATTGATCATGCCCTTTGTGGAATCCACAGCCGGAACATGCAGGGTAATGTAATCACATTCTTGGCAGATGGTATCCAGGCTAGTGGTATGCTTGACATCCCGGGACAGTCTCCATGCCGCGTTGACGGAAATGTACGGGTCATAGCCGTATACCTCCATGCCAAGAGCGATGGCCGCGTTTGCAACCTCAGCACCAATGGCACCCAGGCCTACCACGCCAAGCTTCTTGCCCTTGATCTCACAGCCGGCAAAGGCTTTCTTTGCCTTCTCTGCGGTTTTTCCGATGTTTGCGTCGTCTTTGTTCTCTTTGCACCATTCGATACCGCCTACGATATCACGGGAAGCCAGGAACAGTCCGGCAAGCACCAGCTCCTTTACGCCATTTGCATTAGCACCCGGAGTGTTAAAAACAACAATGCCTTCCTGTGCGCAGGCATCGAGCGGAATATTGTTGACACCGGCTCCTGCGCGGGCAATCGCCAGCAGGGAGTTGGAAAACTGCATTTCATGAAGGGATGCGCTGCGGACCAGAATGCCCTCTGCCTCATTTACCTCATCTGTGAGCTCATAGTCCTCTGTGAACTGGTCTGTGCCATATTGGGAAATGGCGTTGATGCAATGGATCTTTCTCATGCCTGATGCGCCTCCTCAAATTTCTTCATGAACTCCACCAGCTTCTCCACGCCTTCCATCGGCATGGCATTGTAAATACTGGCACGCATACCGCCCACAGTTCTGTGGCCTTTTAAGTTTACAAATCCGGCTGCTGTTGCCTCTTTGACAAACTCTGCATCCAGATCTTTGTCTCCAGTCACGAACGGAACGTTCATTAAGGAGCGGTCCTCTTTTGCCACGGTTCCCTTAAACAGTTTGCTCTGGTCTAGGAAATCATAGAGGATCTTTGCCTTCTTCTCGTTATACTCCTTCATGGCTTCCAGGCCGCCGCGCTTCTTTAACCATTTGAACACCTTGCCGCAGATGTAGATACCGTAGCATGGCGGGGTATTATAAAGAGATTTCGCGTCTGCCTGTACCTTATACTGACAGATGGTCGGGGTTCCCGGAAGGACATCCTCGGTGATGAGGTCTTCACGGATGATCACAATGACCACGCCTGCAGGTCCTACGTTCTTCTGGGCACCGCCATAAAGCAGGCCATATTTGGTCACATCTACCGGCTCAGAGAGGAAGCAGGAAGAGATGTCGGCCACCAGCGTTTTTCCCTTGGTATTTGGCAGGGTTTTGTATTTGGTGCCATAGATCGTGTTGTTCTCGCAGATGTATACGTAGTCCGCGTCGTCGTCAATCGGCAGGTCAGAGCAGTCCGGAATGTAGCTGAAGGTCTTGTCTTCACTTGATGCAACAGCCACTGCCTTTCCGTATTTCTGCGCTTCCTTGAATGCCTTCTTCGCCCACTGACCCGTGATGATATAATCGGCTACGCCGTTCTTCATCAGGTTCTGCGGAATGGCGGAGAACTGCAGATGGGCACCTCCCTGCAAAAACAGCACTTTGTAATTATCCGGAATATTCATCAGATCCCGAAGGTCCTGTTCCGCTTCTTCAATGATGGTCTCAAAGGCTTTAGATCGATGGCTCATCTCCATCACTGACATTCCGGTGCCTCTGTAATCAAGCATTTCTTCTGCGGCTTCCTTCAGGACTTCCTCCGGTAATACGGCTGGTCCTGCTGAGAAATTGTAGACTCTTCCCATTGTTTCTTCCTCCTTCTTTATAGAATAAGATTTTTCATAATAATATGATAACGATCCTACTTGATTTTCAGATCGGTGTCATCAAATGCATCCTGGATCGGTGCACCCGGTGATACCATCGGGTATACCTTGTCATCACAGTTGATCTGGCACTCGATGAGTACCGGAGCCTGTAATGCGATGGCTTCCTCCAGAACCGGTTTTAAATCTTCCTGTCTGGTCACGCGGTAAGCTTTCGCACCCATGGCCTCAGCCAGCTTCACGAAATCTACTGCGTCATTTAATACGGTATGTGAATAGCGTTTTCCGTAGAACAGGTCTGCCACTGGCGAACCATGCCGAGCACATGGTTGTTCACCACAACCTGAATGATCGGGATGTTGTAGCGGGTCGCGGTGGCAATCTCATTCATGTTCATGCGGAAGCAGCCGTCTCCGGCAATGTTGAACACCGGGGTATCCGGATGTCCCATATCGCCGCAGGCCATCTTGGCTCCGATGGAAGCGCCAAGGCCGTAGCCCATGGTGCCAAGGCCGCCGGAGGTAAGAAAGGTTCTCGGCTTTCTGTATTTGTAGTACTGGGCAGCCCACATCTGGTGCTGGCCAACCTCGGTACAGATAATTGCGTCGCCTTTCGCCAGCTCATCAATGGTCTCCACGATAAACGGACCAGTAAGCTGGGTCTTGGCATAGCGGAGCGGATACATATCCTTCATCATCTCGACGTGCTGGAGCCAGTCCTCATGGTTCATCGGGTCCAGACGGGCATTGAGTTTTCTCAAAACCACCTTCAAATCACCGATGATGCTTGCGTGAGTATGAATGTTCTTGTTGATCTCTGCCGGATCCACATCGATCTGAAGGATCTTCGCATTCTTTGCGAACTTGGACGCGTTGCCGGTCACACGGTCACTGAAGCGGGCACCTGCCACGATCAGCAGATCACACTCACTGATGCCGAAGTTAGAAGTTTTGGTTCCATGCATGCCCACCATGCCGGTGTAGAGCTCATCGGTTCCGTCAAATGCGCCCTTGCCCATCAGGGAATCGGCAACCGGTGCCTGGATCTTGTGAGCCAGCACCTTCAGCTCTTCGGACGCGCCGGAAAGCACTGCGCCGCCGCCTACGAATATAAACGGCTTCTGGCTCTTGCGGATCATCTCAAGGGCAGTCTCGACATCCTCCTCACGGATGGTATCAGTCTGGCGTTCAATCGGTGCCGGTTCCTGCGGCGTATATTCATACTCTGCCGCAGTCACATCTTTGGTGATATCAATGAGGACCGGACCCGGTCTTCCGCTCTGGGCGATGGTAAACGCGCGGCGCACAGTATCTGCCAGCTTCGTGATGTCTTTTACAATGAAATTATATTTGGTGATCGGCATGGTCACACCGGTGATATCAATCTCCTGGAAGCTGTCGCGGCCAAGCAGGCTCACGCCAACGTTACAGGTGATAGCTACCATCGGGATGGAATCCATGAAGGCGGTAGCGATGCCGGTTACCAGATTGGTAGCTCCAGGACCGGAAGTAGCCAGGCATACGCCGACTTTTCCGGTGACTCTCGCATAACCGTCCGCCGCATGGGATGCGCCCTGCTCGTGGGAGGTCAGGATGTGGGTGATCTCATCCTGGTGCTTGTAAAGCGCATCATAGATATTTAGGATGGCTCCTCCCGGATAACCGAACACGGTCTTTACACCCTGTTCTTTTAAACATTCGATCAGAATTTCTGATCCATTCAATACTCTGGTTTCCGCCATGTTAAAACACTCCTTGTCTATCTCTGGTACGGTTTACATTCATTAGTTTCCCTTTAAGATCGCGCCCTTGTCCGCGCTGGTTACCAGTGCAGCGTAGCGCTTTAAGTATCCGCTTACCTCTTTGGTCTTCGGGGTCCAGTTTGCGCGGCGTCTTGCCAGCTCTTCATCAGATACCTTCATGTTGATGGTATTGGCATTGATATCGATGGCAATGATATCGCCCTCCTCTACCAGGCCGATCGGGCCGCCTGCTGCTGCCTCCGGGCTCACATGGCCGATGGATGCGCCTCGGGATGCGCCGCTGAAACGTCCGTCGGTGATCAGGGCTACCGTAGAGCCAAGACCCATGCCGACGATGGCGGAGGTCGGGTTTAACATCTCTCTCATGCCCGGGCCGCCCTTCGGTCCCTCATAACGGATAACAACCACATCGCCTGCCACGATCTTGCCGCTCTTGATGGCTGCGATAGCATCATCCTCACTGTCGAAGACACGGGCCGGTCCTTCATGCACCAGCATCTCCGGTGCTACTGCGGAACGCTTTACCACGCAGGAATCCGGTGCCAGGTTACCGCGCAGAACCGCGATACCGCCGGTCTTGGAATATGGGTTATCAACCGGACGGATGATCTCCGGGTTCTTGTTGACGCAGTCCTTAATGTTCTCGCCAACCGTCCTGCCGGTTACAGTCATGCAGTCCAGATTTAAGAGGCCAAGCTTGCTGATCTCGTTCATAACTGCGTAGATGCCGCCTGCCTCGTTTAAGTCTTCCATATAGGTATGTCCGGCCGGTGCAAGATGGCACAGGTTCGGAGTCTTTGCGCTGATCTCGTTGGCGATATCTACGTTTAACTCCACACCAGCCTCATGGGCGATAGCCGGCAGATGCAGCATGCTGTTGGTGCTGCATCCAAGAGCCATATCCATGGTCAGGGCATTGCGGAATGCTGCCTCAGTCATGATGTCTCTCGGACGAATGTTCTTCTTTAACATATCCATAACAGCCATGCCTGCATGCTTTGCCAGGACCAGACGCTCGGAGTAAACAGCCGGGATGGTGCCATTGCCCTTTAAGCCCATGCCGAGAACCTCGGTCAGGCAGTTCATGCTGTTTGCAGTGTACATACCAGAGCAGGAGCCACAGGTCGGGCAGACCTTGCACTCAAACTCTTTGACATCTTCCTCAGACATAAGGCCTGCCGCGTAGGAGCCAACCGCCTCAAACATGCTGGAAAGGCTGCGTTTCTCACCTTTTACGTGACCGGCTAACATTGGGCCGCCGCTGACGAACACGGTAGGAATGTTTAAGCGGGCTGCTGCCATTAAAAGTCCCGGTACGTTCTTGTCACAGTTTGGAACCATGACTAGCGCGTCAAACTGATGTGCCATAGCCATACACTCGGTGGAGTCAGCGATCAGGTCACGGGTTACCAGGGAGTATTTCATTCCCACATGGCCCATGGCAATACCATCGCATACTGCAATAGCCGGGAATACGATCGGGGTACCGCCTGCCATAGCAACACCCTGCTTTACTGCGTCTACGATCTTGTCCAGGTTCATGTGTCCCGGCACGATCTCATTGTAGGAGCTTACGATGCCGACTAACGGGCGCTCCATCTCTTCATCGGTTAATCCTAACGCACGGAACAGGGAACGGGCCGGTGCCTGCTGCATTCCTGCTTTTGCATTATCACTTCTCATATCTGACTCCTCCTCATGTGAACTTCTATATATTTTTACTGGATGTGTGCCGCGATCAGGTTACCCATTTCCATGGTTCCGACTTTTTTGCAGCCCTCGGAATAAATATCTCCGGTGCGGTAACCATCTGTCAGTACCTGCTGTACGGCTGCCTCAATGGCATCTGCCTCTTTATCCATATCGAAGGAATAACGAAGCATCATAGCTGCGGAAAGAACGGTCGCGATCGGGTTTGCCAGATCCTTGCCCGCAATATCCGGTGCGGAACCGTGGCTCGGCTCGTACATGCCGAATTTGGTCTCGTTTAAGCTTGCGGAAGAGAGCATACCGATGGAACCGGTGATCATGCTGGCCTCATCGGAAAGGATATCACCGAACATATTCTCGGTCAGAACAACATCGAACTGTCCCGGGTTCATAACAAGCTGCATGGCGCAGTTATCAACCAGCATATGCTCTAGCTTTACCTCCGGATAATCCTTAGCCACTTTCTCAACGACCTTTCTCCAGAGTCTGGAGGAATCCAGAACATTGGCCTTGTCCACGCTGATGACATGTTTTCTTCTCTTCATGGCAATGTCGAATGCCTTGATGGCAATGCGGCGGATCTCATTTTCGTTATAAGTCAGGGTATCCGTTGCCTGCAGAACACCATCTACCTCTTCGGTATGACGCTCGCCAAAGTACAGACCGCCAGTCAGCTCGCGCACGATGATCATGTCGAAGCCATCTCCGATGTTCTCTTTCTTTAACGGACAGGCATCTGCCAGTTCATTGTAAAGGTAAGCCGGGCGAAGATTCGCAAATAAATTAAGGCCTTTGCGGATTGCCAGCAGCCCCGCCTCAGGTCTTAAGTTCGGTGCCACATCGTACCATTTTGAATTTCCTACATTGCCGCCAACCGCGCCAAGTAAAACCGCGTCACTCTTCTTTGCGGTTTCAGTGCCTCGTCCGTTAACGGAACTCCGTATGCATCAATGGAGCAGCCGCCCATCAGAATTTTTGTGTACTGGAAGGTATGTCCATATACCTCTCCTACTTTATCAAGGACCTTGCACGCCTCACGCACAATTTCCGGTCCGATTCCATCTCCAGGGATTGTTACGATATTACAATTCATGTTGTCTTACCTCTTTCTGATCCGCCTCTCTCTGATCGGGATCTTTGTATCTGACGGTGCTATACACAAACAATAACACGTTTCTTCTCATATTAACGCATTTATTTCCATTTTTCAACTAATCACTTCGAATTTATTCAGAAACATCTATACAAGATTGGAATCAGCCCCATAATTTTAAGTTATAAAATAGCACAAAAATATCGCCGTGAGGCATATCCTCACGGCGATGTTTTGATTTCACATTATCGTTTTTATGTCCTGGCGCTTTGTTTTCAGTCCTATTTGCGGCTGTCCCAGGCCCCATCTTTACCTACATAATAGCTTCCGATCGTTTCTTCCGTAGCCATAGCATGATCTTCCTTGAAATAGTACCACTTCCCGTCTATTTCCTTCCAGCCGGTCACAGCTGCTCCGCTGGCATCCAGATAATACCAGGTATGGTCCTGTTCGTGCCATTTGGATGTGGCCATAGTACCGTCCTCCTCGATCCAGAACAGCACATCTCCATTTTTGATCCAGGTATTTTTAGCCATCTTGCCATTGGAATAGTAATAATTCCATACACTTTCGCTGCGCTTCCAGCCGTTCTCCGCATAGCTTAAGAATGCAGAAGACAATGTAAGCAGCACCGCCATGCACAACACAGCCGCCCGTTTCATAACTCCCGTCATCTTCATCATAAAACAGCGCAGGATACCCCGACCTCTTAGGTCGTGGGAGGAATGCGCCCGTCGTTAGACGGCTCTCCTTTCTGTTAAATAATACGTTCTCGTTGCAATGAACTTTAATTTTTTACAAC